>ERZ795057.1129-NODE-1129-length-24213-cov-8.162638_pt1 | contig 24213 bp, 20 predicted proteins | sample MGYA00375141_ERZ795057 | MGnify/ENA primary metagenome ERZ795057 (study PRJEB30186, sample SAMN05720163) | activated sludge metagenome | isolation source: Anaerobic digester | place: Hong Kong | collected 2015-01-26 ... | reverse complement strand
CCTGTTGATTATCTCTTAACAGATATACGTTTACCGGGACGGGTTTTTAAAAAAATTTGAGGGGGTCAGAGCATTAATTTTAAAGATGCATAAATTGAGGGTCAGAGCCGGTTTTATTTTTATTCCGGTATACCAAAAGAAAATCTATTTTCAGCTCATTCAAATGACAAATTTCTTTACTTTAGAACAGCCATGATATAAACTTTTAAACAAATTTTTAATACCTGACTGAATCTGCAATCTTAAAAGGGAACATGGAAATGAAAAAAAATATACTGCTGGTATGCCTGATATGGATGCTTCTTATAACAGCTTCTTTTTTCTGGAATTATAGAAACGCAAAGATTGAACAGTACAACCTCTCCATGCAGACAGCGAGAAGCAGTTTTCAGCAGATTGTACTTTTCCGGTCATGGAACGCGGCTCATGGAGGCGTTTATGTTCCTGTTGATAATAACACTTCACCCAACCCGTATCTCGAAATACCCATGAGAGATATAACTGTCAGAAGGGGCCTTACCCTCACAATGATAAACCCTGCTTATATGACAAGACAGGTCTCTGAAATTGCCATGATGAAGGAGGGGATTAAATTCCACATAACCAGCTTAAAGCCGATAAGGCCGGAAAATAAGCCAACCGGAATAGAAGAAATAGCCCTGAAAGAGTTTGAGTCCGGTGTTCCCGAGAAGGGGAAAATTCTTGAAAAAGAAAAAAATGGATCCTTTTTTTACATGGCTCCGCTTATAACTGAAAAATCGTGCCTGAAGTGCCATGCAAAACAGGGGTATAGAGAGGGGGATATACGGGGCGGCATAAGCGTCACTCTTCCCTTCCTCCCTGAAATACCTTTTTTAATGCTGACAGGCGGACATCTTTTTATTTTTTTTATCGGTCTTACAGGAATAATCTTTGCAGGGAACAGGCTGTCAAAGGCCTATTCCACAATAAGAAGGCAGGCTGTATTTGATGCTCTCACAGGGATACCGAACAGGCACAGCTTTTCCGAAAGGATTCTGACAGAGTATAACAGGAGTATGAGAGACAGTTATCCCCTGTCAGTAATAATGGGAGACATCGACAATTTTAAGCTTTATAATGATACATACGGTCATGCTGCAGGAGATGAATGCCTCAAAAGCGTGGCAAAGGCTATAGAAAAGGCACTTAAAAGGCCGGGGGACTTCTGTGCCCGTTACGGTGGCGAGGAGTTTATAATAATCCTCCCTGCAACTGATCAGGAAGGGACATATAAAGTCTCGGAGGATATAAGAGCCAGTGTACTGGGGCTTAATATTAAACATGAAAAATCCTTTCCTGAAAAGAAAGTAACGATCAGCCTGGGATTTGCAACAAAGGAGGCAGGAGAAACGCTCCACCATGAAAAGCTCCTCAAGATGGCGGATGACGCTCTGTATATAGCAAAAGACGGGGGTAGAAACAGGGTGGTAAATCATCATAACGCATAACAGAAAAACAGGTTATCGGTCTGTATCAGATAATTGAAATTTATCGATCCATTAAAGTCGAAGTGTATAAAAATAATTATAAATTTCCCCTTTTCACCATGAAACAACTGTTCGATAAATCTTACAGTATACCCGAAGAGATTTTTTCTCCTTGAATTCCCCCGTAAAAACCGCTAAAACAATACCCATGGCGGAGAAGAAAGGAACTTCCCTCGATTTCAAGATATATCTCCTGGAACGGCAGATTGCAAAATACCGTTACGCCCTGCACCACCCCGGAAACCCGGAACAGCGTCAGAGAATAGAAAATAAAATCATCGAACTTATGAAAGAACTGAAAAAGCTGCAGGAAAAAAAGGCCGGACAGAAAGATCAATAGGGCTCTGACCCCTCCGACACAAATATAAAAGTGTAAGTCTCTATTGACAAACATGTTATCTGCCTGTATAAATTAATTATAATTTATGATACCGTAAAAGGCTATGCGGGAAGCGAAAAGGAGCCAATATGAAAAAGATACTTCTATCACTTTTAACGATAGCACTTGTCACAGTACTGGTACATGCCGACTCACTGATCTACACTCATATAATACTGAAGAAGGCCACAAGCGGTTCCACTTCAGTACTCACAGAGAAAAACAAACCCTCTGATTATTACGGGCCGGCAAAGGCCTTTGACGGAGACATCGGAACGGCCTGGTGCGAAGGCAAAAAGGACGAAGGCAAAGGGGAGTTCATCTGGGTTGAAACAGACCCTGTAAAAACCGAAGGTGTGATTGTATTGAACGGTTTCGGCAAATCCAGACGCCTCTATTTTCAGAACAACCGGGTAAAGGACTACAGGCTCACAATATATCCGGTCAAAGGGAAAGAGAAGGTAATTACCGGCAGACTTGAGGATGACCTGTGCGGGCCGGGAAAGGCTAAATTTGACCCGGCTGATTCGTGTTATGGAGAGCTCGGTGAATCTGCAGGCGATAAGAAACTCTGGGACAAGTGTATCGCAAAGGAAAAGGACTTATGCATTATGGATGATTATGACGGCGGAGGTCAGAGTATAATGCTGGACGAAGAGTTTGAAACACCTATGATAATTAAAAAAGTCAAACTTGAAATACTCAGCGTTTACAGGGGAAAGAAGTACAATGACACCTGCATAGCCGAAATCAGACTCCTTAAAAATGTATACCGCGAGCGTGATGAAGAAGAAAAAAATTAAACCTTTCATAAGAGCCTTTATGGCTATCCTCTTAGTGTTGCCGATCTTCCAGTCATGTGACACAGGTAAAAGTGTGGTTCTCAGCGAGGAGTATGTTAATATCAGGGTCGGAGAGAACCACACAGCGACTGTGCATGTAAATTTCATATTCACAGAAACAGAGAACTTCACCGGCACACTGCTGGCCTTCCCGAAATCAGAATGGTTTGCCATGAAGGGATTCACCGCCACATGGAACGATAAAAAACTGTCTCATGAAACAGTCACCGCTCCGGAGGGAAAGTACTTCAGTATAGGAGAAGAAACCTGCTCCTCCCTCTACACCTTCAGGGTGCCTCCCGGATCCGCACAAAAATCTGTACACACAATCAGTTACTCATACACAATGCCCTATGTGGACTTTTCAAAGGAATATGAAGCAGAGGGGCGCTACCTGGAATACATTCTCAGAACAGGATCGCTCTGGCACGGCAGAGTGTCAAAACTGAAAGTCACGGTCACAACAGAGAGACCCCGGGCCTGCGATAAGATACTAATCCTTAACGGTTCATTTGAAGGTAAATGCACAAACCCAAACACGTGGGTCTTTGAAGGAAAAGACATTGAACTTAACAGGAATATACGGCTGATTATAAGATGAAGCTGTTAACGAAAATGCCATTATAACAAAACACCTCAGAAATACACCCTTTCATAATACAAAAAAACCATTATCTGCCTGTATCAATTTTAAAAAAGGCTCTGGCCCCAAACTTCTTTGAGGGTTCACCCGGAGGGGCTCTGACCCCTCCGGACACAGGCTACGCCAGGGCCGTATCGAAGTGAACTGTTCTTTTCACTTGACAATGCCGCTCAACAGATTTAAATTTTACCGGTATCATATTAATTTTCCCGGAGCTCCCTTTAAATGAAGATTCTCAGATGGTTTATTTCAGCACTGATAAGTTCAGGAGTATTTTCCCTCCTTTTCGTGGTGGTTGACGCCGGCACACTGATATCTGCCCTGCTGGGCGGTGCTGCATTTGCCGGAGGGGCCCTTCTCTTCGCCCCTGAAAAACTTGACCCCATATTCGAAGAGGCGGCAAAATCTCACGGTATAAGCCCGAAACAGCTGAAAGGCATTATAAGCGGAGGGAGAAAGAAGGTAAAAACCCTGAACAGCCTGGCTGAGAAAGTAAGTGAACCTGACATTAAAGACTGTATTCTGTCGGTCTCCAGAACAGCGGCAAAAATATTCAGCAATTTCAAAAAAGACCCGAAGGACATTAAGGCATCAAGACAGTTTATAACCTACTACCTTGATGCTGTGATAAATGTGCTTAAACAGTACACGGCTCTCCCGGATACAGCACCGGGGAAAAAAGAATTTCAGGAAAAAGTGAAAGACCTCCTGAAAACAGCTGACAGCAGTTTCAATAAACAGCTTGAAAGACTCTACGAAGACGATTACCTGAACCTTGATACTGAAATGAACGTACTGGAAAAAACCCTCAAATCAGAAGGGATGATATAGAATAACCCCTTCACCGCCCGGTGAGAAGCAGAATCTCAACACGCTTGAGCCTGTTGTCATACTCCCGTTCAGATTCCTCCCCTCTCCTTGAAAGAGGCTCCCCTGAACCTGCTCCAATTGTCCTTATCCTGTTGGGATCAATGCCATAACTTGTTTCAAAATACTTCTTCACCGCCTCTGCTCTGACCCTTGACAGTTCCCTGTTAGCTTCAGCGTCACCGCGCAGCCCTGAATGTCCCTTCACCAGTATCCTGAAGTTCGGGTAGTGCCTGATACTTTCCACAATCTCCTCTATCTGCTCCTGCCCGTTATCATCAATAACTGAAGTGCCGCTCCTGAATGTCACAGGACGGAGTTTCAGGCTACCCACAACAGTAAGGCTGTTCCATTCACTGTCTGATATTCTGGGGAACCTGCGGCTTAAAGAGATATCCCCTGCGGCAGTTTCCTCCTTCTTTGAGCCCCCTCCATAAAGGGTGGAGAGAAATGATGAATTTATTATAGTATAGGGATCTCCGTCAATAAGCGGATTGGATGAGAAGTCGTTGTTAGAGATAAGTATCTTAAGGGATGAATTTATGGCTTCAACGATCTCCGGACGTCTGTGCTGGCTTTTAGTGGTAAGGCCGAACCAGTTCGTGTTCTCCCCGTAACTGAGCCACTTCACTCCTTTAAGCATATACCCCACCCTCTTTTCAGGGATGGAGAAATGAGCCGTTATATCCTGCCTGAGCCGTTCAGGTGACGACCGATAGTAGGTCATTGTTTCAAAATATTTTTTCAGGAAGAGATCAACCAGTTCAGGCTTGTCTTTCGCGTACTTGCGGTTCACAAGGAGTATATCAACAATAAGATTTTCAATGTCCTCTGACCCGATAAGCTTAACCACTCCCGGGTCGGCAAGGGCCTCTGTCACATGGGGCTCCCAGAGTACTGCACAGTCAACCTCATGTTTCATGAACTTCTCGTACCCCTCCTCCGCACCGTTAACCTCAACGCGCCAGCCATTATTCCCTGACGAAAAGAGAGGTATATCGAAATGGGCTGATATCGCTTTCAGAAGGTGTTCACTCGGTGAAGCGGGTGTAAAGGCGATTGAAAGCTCTTTCCTTGTTTTAAGGGAATCAATGTTACCGACAGATTTTTTCCAGGCCACTATTGCATCCCCCCCCTTGGACTGGTCTATAACCGTCACAATGGCTGCAGGGTATTTCGCGCTCTTCCCGTTAAGGAGGTATGAGTCAACCGTGCATACCGCGAAGTCCACCTCCCCCTCTTTAAGCATCTTCATCCTTTCAGGATAATCAGCCCTGTCATCAACGACCTTTATCCTGTATCCCTCGTCTCTCATCATTGAGCCGAACACGGGTGATCTGAAATAGAAATAACCTATCCAGCTGTCAAGGGCAATCGATATCTCACCCTTCAGCCCCTTTGCGTCACTTGTACTGAAGGTGATCTCCTTAACAGCTTCCTTCTTTTCAAAAAAGACAAAGATCCCCCCTGCGATTACCGCAGAGAGAATAGCAAGGCCGATTAATCTCTTTATTTCCTGCATATTAAAAATCCGTTACCGTAAAATCTTCAGTTTCAGCAAGAACGCTTTCCAGTCCCTTTGACAGTTCCTGAAGGTTCTCCGCTGCCTTGTAATATATCCTTCCAGGCTGGTTAAGTGCATGCCCTGCACCGATCTTCAGCCCTATGGTATGGATAGCAATGGGCGTATCTTCAAGAATAAGATCCACCGCATATTTCATTTTATTGCCGTCAGTGGCCTGCCCGTCAGTGAGAATTATCAGGCTGTACTCTCCATATCCCATCTGTTTTTTTGCCTGAAGCCCCAGCTTGTTATACGCAATTTCTATGCACCCGCCAAGTGGGGTCTTCCCTCCGGCCTTCAGCTTTGTGACCTCATCAATAATCTTTTTCCTATCTGATCCGAGCGGTGCGCGCTCAAAAAAACCGCCCGCGTCAAATGCCACAAGCCCTATGTTGGATTTTTCAGGGATACTTTTAATGAACTTTATAAAGGCTTTTTTAGCGATTTTAAGTTTTTCTCCCGCCATGCTCCCTGAACCGTCAAAGATAATATAATAGTTCCTGGTGCCTGTATTTTTCAGGTCCACCTCAACATCCTCTTTTATATCAGGAGGGGGCCAGGTCTGCTGCGCCACACTTTCTGTAGCCGGCAGCCCGGATAGGGCTGCACTCTTCTCCGCATCATTGCCGCACGCGGAAATGAACAAAAGAAAAATAATCAGAAGGAATGAAATTTTTTTCATCACCACAACCTCCCGCTACTGCAGCGGGCGGAATACCTGCTCCTCCGCCTCTACCTGGAGCACTTTAAACTGCACCCTCATATTCTGGTGCCACTGGTTCTCGTTCTGCGGGATTTTAAATTTAGGAGAGTCTATCCCGTGCCCGATTATATTGAACTGTGAAGTATCAAGGGTAATGCTTTTAGATGACGCGTACTTTACAATCTCAGTTCTGGCGGAATCGGCCCTGCTGTAGCTCAGGTTTTTCGCGGCCTGCCTTATCTTTTTCAGAACAAGTTCGTCTGCCCCCTGTTTCTGTTTGCGGAGAAAACCCATGGGGTCTGTATGCCCCTCTATTGTAATAAGTGCCCCGCCGTAAGTTGAAGCAAAATCTATTACCCTGTTAAACTCCTCCCTGTACTGGGACACGGGGAAGGAATTCTGGTTCGGTTTAAAATATATCTCAAATGAAAAGAGTGCACTGCCGCTGCCGCTCAGTTTTTCAGCCACCTGTGACGCCTTCCCTGCGTCGAACCTGGCAACATTAACATCACGGGCATACTTAAGCCCCTCCTTCAGCTCATCATAGTCCCATCCTGCAACTGCTATATCCGAGGTCTTACTGAGAAGTCCCAGAACCATAAGTGATTCCTGTATTTCTGAAGTAAGTTTTTTGTAGTTCCTGGGAAAATTTCTGTCAGAAAAGAACCTGACGTTTCCTGCAAAACCTGCCATAAAGGCGTCAGTGTACATCCCCCTGGTATCCTCAATTGCTCCCGCATCATCAAGGAGCAGCTTCCCGCTCACAGAGAGAAGCGTTTTGTAATCAGCCGAGTCTTTCTTAGAGATAAGGTCCCTCACCTCCTCCTCAGCCTTGAGCAGCGCCCTGACGAAATTTTTCACTTTATCCTTATTCTTTTCAAAGAAGTCCCTGCGTACCGCGTAGACATCGCTTATAATCCTGTCAGCGGTCTTTGTGGAGAGGAGTATCCTGGCCCCCTTAACAGAGTCCTCAGCCCCTGTACCTACCGTACCCTGGGACGTAAGAGCAAGGGCATCCGGTATAATTACAAAAGCCGCGTCAACTCCGCCATCGTAAAGTTTCGCCATTGGGGTGTCACCTTTGCCGCCTACAAGATCCCTTGTCCATACAATGGAGACCTCAGTCGGCTTGATACGCGCATCCTTTAAAAGCTTCAGCATATAATCCACGTGAGGGCCGCCGCGCTGAATCGCGATCTTCTTACCCTTCAGTTCCTGGATGCTCTTTATCGTTCCCTTTACAACAAGGGCATCACCCCCTGCTGACCAGGAATGCTGAAAAACAAGCACAGGTTCTGTTGCAGGGCTCACGTTCAGCTTATCAATGGCCATATTTATCATTCCCATTGTACCGCGGAGAAATACGGTCTCACCCTTTATATACATCTCCACCTGTCTGTTAAAGTCATCTTCCCTGAAAAGCTCTATGGAAAGGTCCGCTTTGTCGAATAGAGAGCCCTTGACGGTTTTCGAATTTTTACCATTTGCGTAAATTGTTATTATATCAGCACCCCAGGCAATCAAAGGGACACGCAGGGCGTCACCACCTTTAAGCTCCCCCACCTCGGGATTGACCGATTCATCGCTACCCTCCTTTTTACATGAAACAAAAGGGAGAGCTAAAAGTACAATTAAAACGGAGATTAAGAGAAACCTGATCTTTTTGTTCATAGGGTTACACCTTCATTTCATTTATAAACTCATTCAATAATGCTTTGCTACAGCAATTTACTATTGAATTAACGCGAATCTGTCATTTCGAAGAAGTGACAGCGACTGAGAAATCTGTTTTTTAAAATTTCTGCTTCTCAATATCTGTAAGGCTCTGAAATGAATCGGGATGGAGGAGGTTAAAATCAGTGACATGTGTTCTCTGCTGAGGATTAAATCCCTCCCGCCTGATTTTACCGATAAGCATTCCGAAGTTAGCGGTCTCCTTGGCCCTTGTTGTGGCCGCCCGGTCTTTCACCTGATAGTCCGCAACGATCTTCGCGCCGCGCCTGGCATCAGGTCCCCTTCCGTCAGTATAAAACTGGGATAGTACAATAATCCTCGTGCCCAGGTAAAGGGCCTCCTCAAGATCATGGGTTACGAAGAGTATTGTCATATCAGATTTCTCCCATATCTCCAGGATAAAAACCTGCATTGATTCCCTCATGCCGGGATCAAGGGCACCGAAAGGCTCATCCATGAGAAGGATTTTCGGCCTCATGATAAGTGCCTGTGCAATTGCCACCCTCTGCTGCATGCCCCCGGAAAGTTCATGGGGGTACTTGTCCTGATGTTCATCAAGGCCCATCCTGCGGAGGAACTCTACCGATTCATCACGGATCTCCTTCAGCCTTTTCCCGGACTTGAACATCCCCAGGGCGAGTTTCTTCCCGAGCATCACGTTTTGAATAACCGTCAGATGAGGATAAAGAGAATACCTCTGGTATACCACGCCCCTCCTTGTATCAGCAAAACCTATATGCTCTCCCCTGAAGTGAATAACGCCGGAAGAAGGGAGCTCCTGCCCGAGGATCAGCCTCAGTAGTGTAGACTTCCCGCAGCCGCTGGGTCCCACAACAGTGCAGAACTCCCCTTCACTCACGGAAAAATCTATATCATCAAGGATGACCCTTCCGTCGTATTCTTTATATATATTTTCAAGATAGAGAAGATTATCAGTTTTTTTTGTCATTATAAACCCTTCCCTTTACGCCTTGCTCTCAATATACCAGGAGTATCTCCACAGCACCAGCCTCTTAAGGGTCCAGTCAATAACAAACCCGAGAAAAGTAATAAGGAAGACATAGGGTATGATAATATCCATTGCGAGATACCGCCTTACAAGGAATATGCGATACCCGAGGCCGCTGTCAGAAACTATTGCCTCAGCCGCAATAAGAAACAACCACCCCGCACCGAAAGAGAGGCGTGTTGTGTCAATAAGTCTCGGTATCACCTGCGGCATAATAATACCGTAAGTTGTCTGAAGCTGGCTTGCCCCCAGGGTAAGGGATTTTGTAATCTGTTCAACAGGGATCTTCTTTACTGTAAGATATATATCTCTGCAAATAAGGGGAAAAGTGCCGATAAAAATCAGCATAATCTTGGCAAACTCATCAACTCCAAAAGCTATAAAAAGAATAGGTAGTATGGCTAGCGGCGGTATTATAGAAATAAAAGTAATGAACACCGAGGTAAGCGATTCGAAACCGGGAAACAACCCCATGTTAAGCCCTATTATAAGCCCCAGCAGTGACGCGGCCAGCATACCTGTGACAATCCGCCTGAGACTTGAAACAGTATCAGCAACCATAAGCCTCTCCCCTGTGCGGGAATCGATCTCAAAGGCCATCTTATAGGCCGCCTCGCCCATCTGCGTGAAAGTGGGAAGAATCTTGTCCCCCGGGTTTTCAGCGTGCCGTATCTGTGACACGGTGAAGTAAAGCATAAGCACAAGAACAAAAGGAAGAGCTGTCAGGAAAAGTTTAAGCCTTCCTGACGGCCTTGCCGCGAAACCGAAAAATTTCGGATGCCTGAATTCAGGATTAATCTTATCCCTCATCTCAGAGCTTGCCGTCCGCAGCCATCTGCATATACTTTGAGTCGAACCTGAATTTCACATTCTTCTTATCACCAAGTACCGACCCGTCAGGGAATTCAATTCCGACATAATCCTTATCTGACGCAGCCTTGCCGTAAAGCCCCTTATCAAAGCTGAAAGTTCTTACATAATCCATGGTCTTTTTCAGTTTAGCCTCACCGGAAAATTTTGCGGCATCAGCAGCTCTATAAAACATCGCAGTTGTCTTCAGCTGTGCTATAAACTCATCATAGGTCGCACCGGAATTGGCTGCCATGTACTCCACTGCCGCCTTCATTTTTTCTTTGTCTTTAAGAAGCTGCATTGTCTCAAACCATGCCCCCACAAGGGCCTTCTTAAGTTCATCCGGTGCGGATGTATGAACCACCATAAGGTCTATTATTTCACCGGGAATTTTTGATGAATCGAAAATAAGTTCAGCTCCCGGGGTTTTCACCGCATTCATCAGTATGGGGTTCCAGGTGACTGCTATGGAATCTTTCTGTGTTTTAAAGATAGCGCCGATTTCGGCATCACTTGTATTAATCAGGGTCATCTCCTTCTCCTGCAGGCCGTTCATATCAAGGGCCCTTGAAAGGAGGTAGTGTGAAACTGAAAGCTGCACAAGCATTATTTTTTTACCCTTCAGGTCCTTAATGCTTTTCTCTCCATGTGTCACAACGCCGTCATTACCGTTTGAAAAATCACCTACTATTAATGCCGTGGAATCAACACCGCCAACAGCCGGAATAGTAAGAGCATCCATATTGGTCATGGCGCACCCCTGGAATTTCCCCGCAGTGAAGAGGTTTATTGATTCTATATAGTCATTTATCCTCTCAAGCTTAATTGTAATATTATATTTATCGCCCCATTTTTTAAGAATGCCCGCATGTTCAGCATACTCCCATGGTTCCCACCCGGTATAGTGAGACCAGGCTATGCGGTACTCTTTTTTTGTTTTACCGCAGGATAAAATAAAACCTGCCATTGATAACAGAATAACTGCAATAATTACCCTTTTCATTGTTCCCCCTGATTCACGGCTTCAGATAAATTTAGATTCTTTAATATACAAAAAAGAGACAAACAAGTCAATTTTAAGGTCTGATTATTTCAGGCTTAATTGTTGACGTTTCATCAGATATTTGAATATCTATTAACCGGAGGCATATGATGGATAATCCGCGAATCTACGGTTCCCCCCCGTACAGGGTTGCCGTTGTCCATGGAGGTCCCGGCGCTGCCGGCGGGATGTCGGATGTTGCTGCCCGGATATCCTCTTATGCCGGCACAGTTGAACCATTACAGACGCGCCTGAGCGTTGAAGGTGAAATAACAGAACTCCATCAGCTTATAACGGGAATAACAGATGCGCCGGTTATTCTCATCGGCCATTCCTGGGGAGCATGGCTCTCCCTCCTTACTGCCGCGAGGTATCCGGAATCTGTTTCAAAACTTATACTTGTGGCAGGCGCGCCATTTGAGGAGAGGTACGCGGCATCAATTCATAAGACCAGGATAAAGAGGCTCAACAAATATCAACGGGTTGAGTTCGGGCTGATAATGGACAAACTATCCTCCCGTGATTATATAAATAAAAAAGCCGTTTCACGGATGCTCCATGATCTCTTTCTTAAATCGGACTGCTACAAACCCCTTGAAAGTGCAAAATCATACTGGGAAGGTGTTGGCATAAATTCAGAAATTTTCAGCAGGATATGGGAAGAGGCTGCGGAGCTTCGAAGGAGCGGTGAGCTTTTAAAGGCCGCATCATCAATAACCTGCCCGGTAACGGCAATCCACGGGGACTACGACCCCCATCCCGGAGACGGGGTAAACGAGCCGCTGGAAAAAACATTAAAAAATTTCAGATTTTTACTTCTTAAAAAATGCGGGCACTACCCCTGGCTTGAGAAACAGGCATCAGAAAAATTTTTTGAAATACTGAAAGATGAAATTCTGAATTTCAGGCAGACGTAACAGAGGGCATCATGCCTCATTCTTCAGGGCCCTTTCCGTATCAGTCATAAGATCAACGGCATTCTCATATATTTCATGAGCGGCACCGGACATATCTTTAAGCTCGCCCACCATTTCATTCAGTATCTCGATAAGGTGTTCGATAGCCTGTGAAGTTGATTCTACCGCGACCTTCTGTTCATCTGTCGCGGTTCCTATCTTTTTAGCCTGCGCGATATTATCATTCATCTGTGTTATGATAACCCTGATATACTTCTCTTCTATAAAAATAGACTCCTGGAGGGTCTGGACCTTGGATGAACTCTCCTTCATATGGTTGATCATCTCTCTCATCATCTCTGCAGTCCTCTGAATAACAGCAACACCTTCAACAGTATTAGTTGCACTTACAGAAAGTACCTTTTCTATCTCCTTGATACTCTCCTGAGTCTGGAAAGCGAGCTTCCCGATTTCATCAGCAACAACTGCAAAACCGCGTCCCGCCTCTCCGGCCCGCGCCGCCTCAATTGAGGCATTAAGGGAAAGAAGATTGATCTTATCAGCAATGTCTACTATAAGGTTTACCGTATCACCGATCTTTCCGCTCTGGTCTTTAATAGCTACAACCGTCCTCTCCACTTCCATGAGCTCTTCATTGGCCGTTGTGCTTTTATCCGAAACGGACTGTATATCAGAATAGGTTTCATCAAGATTTTTCTTCGTTTCTGTCTGAATATTCTTGAACTCTTCTATAATCGATTCCATCTTCACGTTACCATCAAGCTGGGAAACAGACTCAAAGGCGATCTGTTCAGCAGAGCCTGCAAGTTCCTCCATCGTTGCGGACATCTCGGCAAAACTTGCAGACTGGGTCTCCATCTTATTGTTAAACCTTCCTATAAGATCATTCTGTGCATTAACCTTCTGAAAAAGAACGTTCATCTTCTCCTTTATAAGGGCAGTCATATTAAGCTGTGATTCAGCACTCTTCCTTATCTGGTCAGTCTGAACCTCCATCCTCTCCTCATACTTGATAATGTCCGGAATGTTGCGATATGTAATCAGGAGAATTACAACCATTGCCTGCATAACAAAGACTTCCCTGAATATTATAACTCCCGATGTAATGGGCACACCATTGATATGACTCTGCCAGTAAAGTTCCGCTCCATTTATATAGGCAAGATAGAAAAAGAGTATCCAGTTACCCATTGCATAAAATGCAAAAAATTTAAAAAGTCTGGGCTGGTAGAAAAGATAAAGCATGGCGGAGAAGGTAATAATTACGAGGGTCGAATTAATGGATTGAGCAGCATAAGTCCATCCTCCATTTATAGCGTAATTATATTTTACTGCCAAACCGGAATTTACGCTGATAAAACCGAGAATCCAGGGAATTAACCGTACTCTCTGCCCCCTGCTCCGTTTATAATATACCAGAAAAGCGAGAGCAGCCCCTGTTGAGTTTACAATTATATTTGGCAGGACTTCCTTCATGGAAACTCCTGCGGCAATCTGCAGGGTAAGTGCACTGAGAAAAAGTATCAGATAAGCTATAAAATAAAAAAATGCCCCTCTCTTCTCCAGATGCTGTCGTGCTGTTAACTGTATCTTCATCACCCCCCCCTTAAAGCCATGTCATCACTTATATATCGACATGTTTGTTGTAAATGTTTAATAAAATTATAATTTTACAAAAAATATAGAAATTAATTAAAAACTTAAATTCCCGGAATTTAAAAAATATATTGAACTCCCTGAAACCGCGATATATCCCTTAAAAAATTAAGTATAAAATTTCTATTATCCCGGCTGTTATGAAAAGCACGGATAATAAATTTTTTATTCCTCATATTATAATATAATAAATTTATGAACAGAATTGTATCAATATTACTATCTTTTTTTGACGATATAATACCGCTCATGTTCCCTTCAAAGGGCCGCGGTTTCGTTACTTTATACCTGATGATTGCGGCAAACATTACACCTCTGATAGGGATTATCATGCTGGGATGGAACCCCTTCATTATTCTCTTCATATATTGGTTTGAAAGCGCGATTATCGGAGTATTTAATATAATAAAAATGCTTATCAGCGGAGCTGTTCAGAACAGGGGCTTCTCTTCCGGCGGATTTTCCCTGGCAGTATTTCTTTCAGTTTTTTTCACATTTCACTACGGAATATTCATGCTGGTGCACGGAATTTTTCTCATTTTCTTTTATTCCATGTTTACCGATATCTCTTTACTGGATCAGATTTTCAGCGAGTCCGGATTCGGTGTCCTTTCAGGCCTGTTTCTCCCTGACAGCCCCTCGGCAGCAGGAATTCTTGAGTCTGAGCTGTTTCCCGTTATCGCGCTTTTTATATATCATTTAATCAGCTTTATGCAGCACTTTGTTTTGACTGGCGAATATGACAGCAACGGCGCTGAAGATTATATGATGAGGCCCTATAAAAGGATAATTATTATGCAGCTCACCATAATTTTCGGGGCATTCGCGCTCTTTATGACCGGTTTCAAAAGCATTGTTTTTATCATCATATGGATAGGGCTGAAGATCCTGGGAGACATGAAACTCACTGCAGGGGAAATCAGGCTCTCTAAAAAATAATATAAAGACTCTTTATGTCGGATGGGAGAACTCTTTCCCGCAAAAAAATAAAGGTACAAATACCAAAAAGGGGAATAATCAATCCTCCCCCCGTATATTTAAAACAGAGGAAACCTTTATTATTATGAAAAGCCCTGAAGAGATAAAAATATATTCAGATCTGAAAGCCGTAATTTCAGGCAACGCCCTGACAGTTCTTGAAAAACGTTACCTTGCCTGTGACAGCAGAGGGAACATAATCGAAACTCCGGAGGATCTCTTCTCCCGTGTGGCAAGATTTATTGCATTTGCTGATACACAATACGGCGCAGCGGATGAGGAGGTAAACAGAACCGCCACCACATTTTATAATATGATGGCAAAGATGATGTTTCTTCCAAACAGCCCCACACTGATGAACGCGGGGAGGCCCCTGGGTCAGCTTTCGGCCTGCTTTGTTCTCCCTGTTGAGGACAGCATGGACGGGATATTTGATTCCCTGAAGCATATGGCCCTTATACATAAAAGCGGAGGGGGTACCGGTTTCTCCTTCTCAAAGCTGCGGCCTAAAAACGATGTGGTGAGCAGCACAGCCGGAGTTTCAAGCGGACCTGTTTCGTTCATGAGGATTTTCAATGCTGCAACCGAAACCGTGAAACAGGGCGGAACAAGACGCGGTGCCAACATGGCTATTCTCAACATTGATCATCCCGATATTCTCGATTTTATAAGAGCCAAGGACGATCTTACGGCCCTTGCCAATTTCAATATATCTGTGGCACTTACCAACGCTTTTATAAAAGCAGTTCAGGATGGAGAGGATTACGATCTCATCAATCCCAGGACCGGCGATAAGTGCGGAAAACTCAACGCGAAAAAGGTGTATGAACTTATCATAGAAATGGCGTGGAAGAGCGGGGAACCGGGGATCATATTTATTGATCGGATCAACGAGTTTAATCCCCTGAAAAAAACCGGTCTCATTGAAAGCACAAACCCCTGCGGGGAACAGCCCCTCCTCCCATATGAATCGTGCAATCTCGGCTCCATCAACCTTAACAGTATAATCAGCGGTATCGGCAGTGAGGCGGAAATTGATTTTGAGCTTCTGAAGGAACTGACACACAACGCGGTCCACTTTCTTGACAATGTCATAGACATAAACTCATACCCGCTGAAAGAAATTGAAGAGAGAACAAAAATGAACAGAAAGATCGGGCTCGGGATAATGGGTTACGCTGATATGCTGCTCAGGCTCGGCATTCCTTATGACTCTGATGAAGCCCTGTCTGTTGCTGAATCAGTGATGTCTCTCATCCAGGAAGAATCCAGAGTGAAATCCGCAGAGCTTGCAGAGAAGCGCGGGGCGTTCCCGAACTTTAACGAATCTGAATATGCCGCCAGGGGTGAAAGCCCTTTAAGAAATGCCACAACAACCACAATTGCTCCCACCGGGACCATAAGTATAATCGCCGATTCTTCAGGCGGCATAGAACCTGTTTTCGCCCTTGCATACGTGCGCAATGTCATGGACAACAGCAGGCTTATTGAAACGAACCCGGCGTTTGAAGCTGAAATTGAAAAACTGGAAAACGGTTATGATCTTAAAAATATAATGGACCGCGTGGCAGAGCACGGCTCAGCCAGGGAGGTTGAAGAACTGCCGGAGAAGATCAGGAAAATCTTCGCAACAGCCCACGACATCTCCCCTGAATGGCACGTAAGGACACAGGGGGTGTTCCAGAAATACGTGGACAACGCGGTATCCAAAACCGTCAACTTCCCGAATTCTGCGACAAGAGAAGACATTAAGAGAGTTTACGATCTGGCCTACGAACTAGGCTGTAAGGGTGTCACGGTCTACAGGGATGGTTCGCGTGACAACCAGGTACTTCAGAAATCAAGGATCGGGGAGAAAGTAACAGAGGAGGATGAGGAACGACATGAATTGTTTCGTACGGTTTCTCCAAGGCCCCGGCACGATGTTACCTGGGGCGCGACCCGCAAAATGAATACAGGATGCGGTTCGCTCTATGTTACGATAAACGAGGACGAACAGGGTATTTTCGAAGTTTTTGCCGCCATGGGAAAAGGAGGGGGATGCGCGTCAAGCCAGACCGAAGCAATCGGCAGGCTAATCTCCCTTGCCCTGCGCTCCGGGATAAAAAAAGAACAGATAGTCAAACAGCTTAAAGGAGTAAGATGCCCCAACCAGGCATGGGAAAAGGGGGGAAGGATATACTCCTGCGCTGACGCCATAGCCAAGGCGATAGAAAGATATTCAGGAATAGATAATGCGAAGTTAGAAATTACGTTCAGTGACACGGCAAAACTTATAGCTGAAACGAACGGTAAAGGTAATGACAATATCGTGACAGGAGTCTGCCCGGAATGCCACGGGCCCCTTGAATTTGAATCAGGATGCTCCGTATGCAGGCTATGCGGTTTTTCAAGATGCGGCTGATGCCGCATCACCTTCAGTTGATTTTCACCACCCTAATTCCCTTTCTTTTTTTCAAAGAATCAACTGATTTGACTTTAACCCTCCTGTTAAGAACAGGTTTTGAAAAACTGAGTTTCATGCTGACGCCGAGCGCGGGGGCCACTATCTTTACAGACCTGTAAAAATAACTTTTATCTTTGCGTATAACAGATTTAAGATAAACCTCGCCTTTATACTTACTCGCTTTGTGAATAAGAAGTATCTTCTCCGGCATATTATTATTAAAGCAGATATTCTGATAAAATTCATCGTTTTCAAGAATAAGATAATAACAGTTCCCCTTCTCCCTGAGAAGTTTGCTTATTCTGTAATCATTAATTACCGGGATTCCCCCTGTAAATAGGGTCTGCATAAACCTGAAATCCGCCCTGAAACCTGAATAATCGTAAAAATCGATCTTATTAATATCATCCACCAGAATCTGCTTTTCAGCAGGATAATAAAAATAGAGAGCCTCGCCATCCCTGTATGCTTCAATTATAGGGCTTCTGAACACATAGTCCATAAGGGTAACGTAGTAATAACCCTTTTTGTCATAGACGGCTCTTCCTTCCACCCTGAACTTTTTACCCGCTCTGTCACCATCGGCAATAAAAGATGAATTTATTGTATCCGGGGAGAACTGATTAATCTCATCCAGTATGTTCAGTAATTCTACAGCCTTTTCCCTGTCCTCAGCCTGAAGTTTTTCCCCGGGGCTTTTATCAGGCTGTGTTGTCACACATGCCGTATTTAAAACTAAAGAAAAAAGTACAGCGCCCGCGACACAGGCCTTCTTAATTATTCCCATTTCCATTAGTCCCCTTGATCTCTTCCAGTTTCTTTTCTATCTCCGCATTGGGTCCGAATTTAAGCGCCTTTTCATAATAAGTTCTGGCCCTTACCGCATTACCCAGTTTTATATAGGTATCAGCAATATGGTCATAAACGACATAGTCCTGGGAATGGGCCTCATCAAGCCTCTCCTCCGCGAGAAGGAGGTATTTAAGGGCAGATTCATAGTCCCCTTTGCGGAAATATATCCACCCGAGCGAATCCAGGTATGCTCCGTTCTCAGGCTCAAATTCCAGGGCTTTTTTTACAAGGGTAAATGCTTCATCTATGTTTTTGTTCTTCTCTGCATATATATAACCGAGATAGTTATAAGCCCTGGCGCTTGACGGATTATACTTTATCGCCTTTCTCAGGTTTAAAATCGCACCATCAGCGTCACCCAGTTTTTCGCTGGTAACTGCCAGGTAGAAGTAATATGTTTCCTCATTATCTTTTCTCGCAATAGCTTTGCGGATATTCTCCCCGGCATCCCTGTATTTCTCCTCCCAGATTTCAACAAGGCCCATAAAAAAATAGGGTGAAGGGTTTTCCGGATCCAGCTCTGATGATTTCCTGAAATATTCATAGGCCCTGCTGTATTTTTTCTGTGAACCGTAAAGATAACCCACATGGACAAGAATATCTGTCTGCTTTGAAAACTTATAATACTTCTTATAATAGCTTATCGCCATTGAATAATTTCTGTTCTCTTCATGCGTCCTTGCGAGATAATAATAAATATCATTATTTTCACTCTTTATCTCCATGGCCATGTAAAACATCTTCTCAGCCGCATTATATACCCGGTTCCTGAAAGCAACTGTGCCCGCCCCGACAAGAGTACTGTAAGCGGAGTCCTTATCATCCCCTCTTGCCCTGATTTTTGCCAGTGCGATGTAGGAGCTGACCATATCATTCCTGTATTTAATGACGGCTTTTAAAATCTTCTCAGCTTTATCATCCTCTCCAATCAGCTCATAATAAAGCCCCGCAGAAGCCAGCCCCTCAAAGGATTTCAGATTTTTAATAACAGCAAGGTGTTCAATAGCCCTGTCATCACTGTTTATGTAATAAACATTTCCAAGAATGAATTCCATGTTGGGTTCACCGGGTGAAGACTTCAGGAACATAGTGGAATATTTTTCAGCATCCCTTAGATTGTAATAACCCATGGCCGACATGGCCAGCATGTATACGGTGTTCATATTATTCCCGTTAAGCTCATGGGCCTTGCGGAAATACTGGAAACCCTTAACGTAATCTCTTTTGGAGTACCTTATATATCCTGCATTATAATATGAATTTTCAAGATAATAGGGAAGCACGTCCCTTTTCCTGGAAATTTCAATCACTCTCTCAAACTTACTTAAAGATTTATCAACATCATTTAAATACTTGAAATAGTGTATCCCCAGCATATAGACAGCCGCCGGATCATCCGGGACTGAATCCAGATATTTCTCAAGAAGTTCTGATGCCTCAACCGACTTTTTCCCCGCCATAAGTATCGTGTACAGCCTGCTGTATGGAGGGAAATAACTCCTGTCAGCTTTAATCGAAAGATTCGCGTATTCTTCAGATTTTGCGATCTCTTTCTTCATATAATACAGTTCAGAAAGCTGATAATAGACTCTCCCTTTCGTGCTTTCATCACCTTCAGCTTTATTCATCTTTTCAATAGCAATATCAAGATATCTGTTTCGCTCTTCAGGGCTTTTTGCTTCTGCAGAGAGATTTTTATAATATAGACCTTCACTGTAAAAGCTCCAGTCAGAAGTAATCTTAACAGGCTTTTTTTGCCCGTCATTCAGCTTTTCGCCTTTTATTCCGGTAACTGAACTGCACTGGATCAGAAATAGAGGCAGAAGACAGATGAGATGTATTCTCTTCATTATGATAGTATATACCCCTTATAAAATATCGAGACAGATTAACTCTATTTGGCTATATGTCAAATATAATTGACCGGCATCCCCGTATACGCTAAATATAGTTCTTAATCCCCAGTTTAGTCCCTGATTACCTTTAAAATAAAGAATCCCGCGTTAAAAGATGCCGGAAATATAAAAATTTTAACTTTTGCTCTTAAAATTATAACTGATATTTATTACTAATAATTCTTTACATATATTTAAATATATAATATTATATATATATCACTAATCAGGTTCTGCAAAGGCTCTGGATTTGCGTGTGCCTGATAATATGCCCGGTCATTATTCAGAAATATAACAGGAATCTTATTACCTGTTACATCTATATTTTAATTGTAATTAAAAATTATTTTTATTATACTTACCGGAAAAAGAACATGCAGAGTAATTATAATAATCTTAGAATTCTGGTCCTGGATGATGACCCTGTATCCCGGGAGTATATAAAAATGACTCTCCCGGACAGCTCCATCAGGCTCACTGGCACAGTAAAGGAATTCCTTGAAGCTCTGCCATCTTTTAAACCTGATGTTTTCCTGCTTGATGTTAACCTTCCTGACGGGAACGGGATCAGCCTGTGCAGAGATATAAAAAAAAGTCAGGAATTCAGGGAATCTTTCTTTATTGTCCTCACATCAAGTACTGATAATGAAACAATTGAAGCCGCATATAATGCCGGAGCGGATGATTATTTTAAAAAGCCCTTTATCCAGTATGAGTTACAGTCAAAACTGAAGATATTCAGCAATATCATGTCTGTACGTGAAAACCTCAGAAACGCCAACCAGTCACTGCTTGATCAGAATGTACAGCTTCTTCGTCTCAGTGATTATGTCAAATCAACACTGGAGAGCAATGACCTCGATTCAACACTGAACAGTGCTGAAATAATCGCTGATATTATTGAAATAAACTATATAGAGATAGTAAAGGTCAGAAACGAAATACCTCTCAGCATAATGCAGAAGATTATGAAAAAAAACGTCCCCTGCATCGCCTTCAAGGAATTTCTGAAACAGGAAAACATGCTTAAAGGGGCGGAGCAGGGCATCAGATATTTTAAAGGGATAAAAAAAGAATCAGAAATATTTTCTTCTCTCCTGCCTGTAAAATTCAAAAATATGGTCTATGGTTATATCCTGATAGAAAAATCCGGACCTTTTAGTCACAACGAGAAGGAGATTATATCACTATATGTTGAATATATAAACCTTCTGAATGACAACATATCATTCGGAAATGAACTGAAGACTATAAACAGCGCATATAAAAAAGAAATAAATATAATAAGAAAACTCGAAGTCTCAAAGCTTCCTGACTTCTCTGTTATTGAAGGGTATGATACCTCTTTCTCCTTTATGCCGGCTCAGGAGCTTTCAGGCGATTTTTTTGACGGATTTTTTCTTGATGAAGATACCTACCAGATCCTTCTTTGTGATGTTTCGGGACACGGAATCGCATCATCCTATGTGGGAAACCAGGTAAGGACCCTGTTCAGGGAAAAATCATCACCGGGCAAAAAACCCTCAGAGATTGCAAAAGATGTAAACGAAGTGCTTTTCAATGAACTTTCCGAATTTCGTTTTTACTGCACGGCGCAGATCGTACAGATTCATTTTGATTCAGACACAATACTTTTTCTCTCTGCCGGTCATCCTGAAGCGATCATCTGCCGCAATTCATCGAGCGAAATAAAACTTACCGGTAACCGGAACCCGGTGATTGGTCTTTTCAATGACGAGGCCTACACTGACGATATAATAAAACTTCTGCCAGGGGACTGCCTCATGATGTACACTGACGGAATAATTGAAGAACAGTCAGCCGATTTTCAGGAGATGTTCGGTGTTCAGAGACTTATTGACAGCCTGCAAGGCATCTCAAAACTAAGCGCAAGTGAAATACTTCACCACTGTCTGGGTGACTTTTATGAATTCAACGGCTACAGACCCCAGAACGATGATATAACCCTGATCTGTATCAAAAAAAACTAACCGTTTTTCCTGAAGGCGTTAAGCCTGAAATCTTCAATCACAGAAGAAGCATATTCCTTTACCTTGAGAATCGCCCCATACCCTGTCATACCACGGTATAGTTCAAAAACCCTTTTTCTTCGTTCCTCTTCGATATAAAGCTTTCTGAACTGAATGGGATAATTCCATTCATCGTTTTTCATTTCAATAAGGCTGTCACAGAAATCTACAACTTCATGAAGCAGGAAAGCGCCCTCTTTCAGGTAATCATTTCTGTCCTTTTCAACTTCAATTTCCTTTACCCCCGGCCTGTTCAGCATGAGCATGTGATCGGCTATTCTTGACGGTTCCCTGTCGCCTCTTTTCACAGCAAGACAGCCGAGTTTCTCTTCAATATTATTCACCATGTTCTTTAATGAACTGTCCGCTGTCAGCAGCCAGAACACAGGGAACAGGTCCAGAGTCAGATAGGAAAGCGCACCGTAGAAATGTGATATCTCCATATCACACCTGGGATGAAATAGAATTGCCGGGTACTTTTTTATCCTGGCAGCATTCTCCTCGATTATCCTGTTTACCTCTTTTGAAAAAGAATTTTCCTTCTCCTTCTTTCTCTTATCATACCGCTCTTTCAGTTTTTCAAAATTTGAAATCTCCGCGAGAATAAAGCCCTCCATGTTCATTCTGCTCCGGATCGCATGAGAGAGCCTCTGGTCAAAGGCTTCTATATCAAACCAGGTCCGGTTATGCTTCTCAGAATAATCTCTGTATTTCTCTCTGAGTTTTCGCACAAGTTCATCGATCTCTGCTTTCTTAAGGGACATCTTTCTCTCTCTCCAGACGGTATAAAGACCCTATTATCTGCGCGGGCAGCGGGTCATGTCAAGAATATTATACCAGCCTTCAGCCGGTTCAAAAATGAATTAAATTACACATGATGCAACAATGCTGTTGACTTTTTTTCTTCCCCGATATTATCATAGATTTTTACGCGGAGGTATTCATGTTAATGACACCACTGATGTGGCTTGCGCTTGGCGCTGTACTTATGGCCCTGGAAATAGTAGCGCCGGGCTTCATTATTTTCTGGTTCGGCCTGGGCGCCGCGCTCACGGCATTACTCTCATTTACGGGAGTTGTCGAGTCTGAGATGATTCAATGGCTGGTATTTTTCAGTTCATCAATACTTTTTCTTGGTCTCTGGTTCGGCTTTTTGCGGAAAAAATTCAGACCAGGCAGTGATGACGATCAGCGTGACCCCACACTTTATCACCTGCGCGGTAAATGCATGTCCAGAATCGAGCCGGGCAAGCCGGGAGAAGTTGAGCTTTATGAACACTACCACGGCATTACCAGGTGGAAAGCTGAATCATCCGAAGTAATTGAACTCAACGATGAAATCCAGGTCCTTGAGGCCAGTGGAATAAAACTTATAGTAAAAAAAGATGAAGGGAGGTTCTAATGAACTACTTTGTACTGGCTGTAGCAATACTCGCGGTCTTCCTTATACTGAAAGGAGTGAGAATCGTACCGCAGGCGGAGAACTGGGTAGTTGAAAGGTTCGGCAAATACGCAACGACTCTCAAGCCGGGACTTAACCTGATAAACCCTGTATTCTCTCGTGTTGCAAAAAAAATCGACATCAGGGAACAGGTGCTGGATCTCCCTCCCCAGGGTATAATATCAGAAGACAACGCCACTGTAACGGTTGACGGGGTGGTATTCTACAAGATACTCGATCCTTACAAGGCATTTTACGGCATCGAAAACCTTCAGTGGGCGATCACAAACCTGGCTCTGACCAGTCTCAGATCGATCATGGGCAAGATGACCCTTGACCAGTCACTATCTTCAAGAGACAAGATAAACCTTGAACTTCTTCACATTCTTGATGAAGCAACTGATTCATGGGGCACAAAAATAACCAGGGTTGAAATAAAAGATATTGTCCCTCCTGATGACCTGCAGCAGGCGATGGCCCTTCAGATGAAGGCGGAGAGGGAGAGACGGGCCACAGTACTGGAAGCTGAAGCGCAGAAGGAATCCCAGGAGAAAAAAGCCGAAGGATTCAAACGTGCCCAGATACTTGAAGCTGAAGCCAGGAAGGAAGCGGCCCAACGTGACGCTGAAGCGAGAGAGAGACTCGCCGAGGCTGAAGCAAATGCCATTGAATCCGTTTCGTCAGCCCTCAAGTCAACCGGCGGGGACCCGCTGATCTATCTTCTCGGGCAGGAATATGTGAAGGGTCTTATGAAGATCAGCGATTCACAGTCAAGCAAGGTCGTTCTTCTCCCTTCAGATTTTATGGATACAGTGAGAAACATATTTAAAGCAAAAGATAAATAAATTCCGCACC
>ERZ795057.1123-NODE-1123-length-24286-cov-42.620486_pt1 | contig 24286 bp, 21 predicted proteins | sample MGYA00375141_ERZ795057 | MGnify/ENA primary metagenome ERZ795057 (study PRJEB30186, sample SAMN05720163) | activated sludge metagenome | isolation source: Anaerobic digester | place: Hong Kong | collected 2015-01-26 ... | reverse complement strand
AAAAGCTCAACGGTCAGCCTCGGTGACAGGACGGCGGAGCTTTCCTTCGTTCTCAAGACAAGGTACAGGGAAAGATACACCGGCCTCATCGACGATATCCGGGACCTGGAGGGAGTAAGCTCCATCCGGTGGGCCCACCGGACGGAAGCCCCCTGAAAGCCTTTCATTTTCCCTGAAAAATTATCATAATCACCCCTCTGGGATCTTTCCCTTGAACCGATCATCATGGAGGGGCGATGGCACTTTTCTCCGGCACTCTGAAGAAAATGCTCAACGAACTTGGCAGCGGAACGGTGGACTGGCAGAAGGTGGCTTCCCTTTCATCGGGCAAGTACGATCTTTCCGGCAAGAACGCCGCCGATGGCAGGGAGCTTGTCAGCCTCCTTATCAGGAAGGCCGCTGAGACTTCTTCGGAGATCCCCGAACTGTCAATGATCATCAGGAACCTCTCATCCAGGGGCGGGGACTTCAACCGTTCCCAGAACGAGACAGGGGCCACCCCGGTTCACATCGCAGCCGGGCTGGAGAACGGCTTCCTTCTCAAAGCGCTGCTGGAGGCAGGGATACCTCCGGTGGCTCCAAGCCACTCCGGGTCCACCGCTCTTCACAGGGCGGTCTCACAGGGTCGCGAAGGGAACGTTAAGCTTCTCCTTACCGCCGGAGCGGATCCCGGCGCCGAGGACGGCATGAGCAACTCTCCGCTTCACATAGCCGCCAGGATGAACGGCGACAACGGCATTCTTCGACTGCTCCTCGAAGCGGGGGCCAAGGCCTACCAGAGGAACTCCGAGGGGAAAAGACCGGTGGACCTTGCGGAAGAGTCCAGGTGTGCCGAATGCGTGCTCCTGCTCAGGGAGAGCCTGAAGAACATCAGACGCAGCAGGACCACACAGTGGAAATGCCCCTCATGCTCAGCGAACATGAAAAGGCCCCCGGCTGAGAAGATCGAATGGTACATGGGCATAGAGATGTGGGAACACCTCAGGTTCACCTGCGGTTCCTGCGGGCAGGTGACCTCAGCGCTGAAACTCGACGGCGAAGTCTAGCCTAGTCCGCTCCGAACAGGGGCTCCGCCGCCCTCTCGAATATCTCCCTGCAGGCTTCCCGGGCCCTTTCCCTGTATTCAGGAGCACAGGAAACGGTGAGAAGGCTTCGGTTGGGTCTTGCCTTATCCAGGTACTCGGCGAAGGGGGGATCCAGTTCATGGAGGGGTATCAGCCTGCCCCTTGCGTCGATGAACCTGATGTCCACTCTCTGGAACCTTTCCTCGGACACCTTTACCGCCTCAATGGGAAGGTCTACGATGATGAATCCGGGATCTATGCCCGAACGGGCGGATATCTCCGCTGTGAGCAGCGCCGCCGCCCTGGCGGGATCGGTGTTGCCGCTTCTAAGACTGTTGAGGAAGTGCTCGTCCGTTTCCGAGGTGGTCACCGCGTCTATTCTGAATACCTGGCTGAACAGCCCCTGTCTGTACTTCACCCGCCAGGCCATCTCCCTTACCCATGGGTCCGCCGAGTCGTTCTCCAGGAAGCTCAGGACCTGATCATCCGTCATGAACATGAACTCCGGAATCTCGCCAAGTTCCAGAACTGACCTCCGTGCCGCTCCCAGCAGCATCCTGTCAACTATCCTCGTTTTTCTGTGCAGGTAGACCGACGAGTACATCTGAAGCCTTGCCAGCAGAAAGTCCCTTATGGCGTTCAGCCCCTTCTCCAGGAAGACCAGCCTTCCCGAATGGATACTCATCGTGGAGATTATCCTGTCCACTTCTATGTGCCCGAAGGCCACCCCGGTGAAATGGAAGTCCCTCTGGAGATAGTCCAGCATGTCGGCATCCACTTCTCCGAATATCATCTGCTGTATGAACGGTTTCCCTGTGGATGACGCTGTTATCAGTGATGCCGCGGCTTCCGGATCCACTCCATGCTCCCTGAGAACTTCGGGGATCCTTCCGGAACCCCGCACCGGCATCACCGTTCGCCCGGTGACCATGTCCGCCACCAGGTCCATGTGATCCCCGCCGGTGAGTTCCAGGTAGAGCGGCTCCAGGGTGTGTGACCATGGAGTGTGTCCGATGTCGTGGAGCAGCCCCGCCGCTTCCACCAGGTTCCTGATTCCCCAGAGGTCTGATCCGTATTCCCCGCCGCAGCGGTCATGGAGATGAGTGGCTATCCTTCCAGCAAGGTGGGATACCCCCAGGGCATGGGCAAGACGCATGCAGTGGGCTCCGGGATAGCTCTGAAAGGTGGTGCCAAGCTGGTGTATGAAACTCAGACGCTGGACCTCCACGGTTTTCAGCAGATCTTCCTGAAGCGGACTGAGCTTGATCGTGCCCAGAACCGGCTCCCTGATGTACATTACCTTACGACACATTCTATCCCTCTCTTCCCGGTTTCCTTCCGGTAACGGCCCTGTGGAATATACCGGCTCCGAAGGCGATCTTCCTCCATCCCCTGACGGCCAGGAAGGCCTGTAGAGTACCCGTTCCCTTTCCTTTGTCCCTGTTATACCTCTCATTCCCCAGAACATCCAGGACCGCTTCTGGAACACCTTCTCCGTATGACCTCAGCACCGCCGCCATCCGGCTGCCCCATCCGGACCTTGCCGCCAGGAAGGCGAAGCGCTCCCAGCCTGAGGGGTCCATCCTCCCGCAGAGGAGCCCTACGTCATTCAGCTGCCACCTGGACAGCCCTGGAGACCCTGAGTGGTGCAGAAGGGTGTACAGCATGGTCTCCGGCCAGTGCGGCGCCGGGTAGCCCCCTGGATACCTTCCAGGTTTCAGCTCCGAAACACCGGGGATCCTGCCTGGAAGCACAGCCGGGTGGTACAGAGGGTGGGTATGCAGTTCCAGGAGGAATCCGCCCCGGCTGAACTTCGTTTCCCCGATGATCCCTGACGTGAACAGCCCGTTTCCCGGGGAGTACCTTCTGAAACCGGCTGAAACGAGCAGCGATGAAGCCTCACCGGCGAACTCAAGCGGGATGAGCAGGTCTATGTCGGACATGGGCCGCATACCAGGGCTGGGGTATAGTGAAACGGCGAAATCAGCGCCTTTCCAGAGGAGGAAGGGCACATGGAAGGAAGCGAGCCGGTCAGTGGCGATGCGCAGGATCTCTCCCCTTGCTGCTACCACAGCAGCCTCTTGCAGCTCCTTTATTCTTTCGCTTTCCATGAACCTCCCAAAGGACCCGTTGTACTCCCGGTCCCCTATGATAATATTCCTGGTTCCGGAAAGGGGTCTTTTCCATGGGGATTTGCGATTTTCATGTTCACAGCACCGCTTCAGACGGAAGGCTCGCCCCTGCAGAGCTGGTGGAGCATGCGGTCGCGGCGGGGCTGGAAGGCTTCGCCATAGCCGATCACGATACGGTGGCCGGGGTGCTGGAGGCCAGTTCCAGGGCTGCTGGAACAGACCTCCTCTACGTTCCTGCGGTGGAACTCAGCGTGGATCTCCATTCCGGAGGTTCCGCCCATCTTCTGGGGTACTTTCCCGGAGTGACTCCGGAGAGGCTGATCGATCCCGAAGGGGAACTGGCCGGTGCCCTCGAGTACGTGATCAGGGGCAGGGACGCCCGGAACCCGGAAATAGTAAGGAAGCTTCAGGAACTCGGGTTCGACATAACCATGGAGGAAGTGGAATCCCAGGCCGGGGATTCGGTGGTGGGCAGACCCCATATCGCGGCGGTAATGGTGAAGAAGGGTTTCGTATCCTCTTCCTCCGAGGTTTTCGACAGGTATCTCGGTTCCGGCAAACCGGCCTATGTGGAGAGGAAGCGCCTGGGTGACTACCGGGCCATAAGCCTGATCAGGCAGGCCGGGGGTCTGCCGGTCCTGGCCCATCCCATGTATATTCCAGCCGAGGGGTACAGGGGTCTCGAAGCGGTCATAGGTTCCCTGGCCGACGGAGGTCTTGCCGGTCTCGAGGCATACTATCCCGAACATTCTGCTGAGATGACGGCTTTCCTGGGGAAAACCGCGGAGAAGAGAGGGCTTTTCGTCACCGGTGGAAGCGATTTCCACGGGATCAAAAATCCTCTGCCCCTCTGGAAAGACGGCTTGTTCGGATTTGACTCACAATATGTTTCGGCTTTCATCGACCTTTGCAGAGAAAGGACAGCCAATGGCAAAACTCAGTGACCTGGTGAAGAAGATCGATCAGACCGCTAAGGCCGGCGAGAGGGAAAAAGCCCTCAAAATGCTGGAAAACCTCATTGAAAAGGTTCCCGAGGCGAAGAGACAGCCACTCCTGAAGCGCAGGAAGCAGTACCGCGACGAACTGAGGATCGAACAGAGAATACTGGCCCTGGAGGAGAAGTACGGCGCCTGACCTGAAGGGTTTCCGTGCCCTTGCCGCAGCAGCCCTGCTCCTTCTTTCCTGCGGAACGGTGGTTCATTCCCCGGGGGAGGCCGCATCGGAGTTCGCCGCTTCCGCCGCCTGGAAATGGCAGAACACCCATGCTTTCATCCTCAGGGGACGGGCCAGGCTTCAGGGTCGGAACCAGGTCTTTTCCGGGCCATTCATCCTGCTGGCCTCGGTTTCTCCCGCTGTGATAAGGGGTGATTTCTGCGGTCCCGACGGATCCCCAACCGTTTCCATATTGGGGGACTCAACCGGATTCACGGTGTATCAGCCCGGAGAAGCCCGGGCTGTTTTCTACCAGGCGGGCCTGCCTGTGCATGACGGTCTCCTTGATGTTAACGCGGTGATCTCCCTGCTCAGGACTGGCTATCCGGACATTCCCGTCCACTGGGTGATGGATGAGACTTACCTTCCCGGGGAGAATGGATCAGTTCAATGGACCCTTACGTCCTCTTCTTCATCGGATCCAATGACCGTCAACCTGGAACCTGGGGATCTTTTCCCGTGGATAGCAGCTGGTCCAACCAGTCTCAGTGTAACCGCCACCTCATGGCACGACTCATTCAGGGCATGGCCCCTGGAGTGGCTTCTGGACTCTCCGGAACTCGGCCTCGTTGTAAGGCTGCGCTCCATCGAGGAAGAGTCAGCCCTGGGGCCTGAGAGGTGGATTTTAACCGTTCCAGTCCCTGTGGACACCGTATCAGCGCTCTGGGAACCATGGGCCGTCGCAGGGGATATCCCCATCCGTTAACTGACAGAAGTTAACTTTGCAGTACCCTTTTGGGGTAAGGCTTTTCAATTGCATTGCAGTTTTGTATATAGCCTGCGTTACCATGGGTATTGATCCAGAATTCTCAGCCGGGGGACACAATGGGAGTGAAAAGCCTGTTCAGAAGACTGGCCTCATCCGGGGGAAGCTCCTCTTCGGGCTTCTTCTCAAGCGCCATGGCCATTGACCTTGGCACCGCCAGCACCATCATCTATCAGCTGGATCGGGGCATAGTTCTCGAGGAGCCCAGCGTAATAGCAATAGAAAGAGATACCGACAACGTCATAGCGGTTGGGACAGAGGCGAAGTCCATGCTGGGCAGGACCGGCAGGGACATCTCCGTGATCAGACCGCTGAAGGACGGCGTGATCAAGGAGGCAACCGCCACCATGGCCATGCTTAGAAGGTTCTTCGAGCAGTCCCAGACCAGACGGTTCTCCATGCGCCCAAGGGTCCTTGTATGCGTTCCCAGCGGCATCACCGAGGTGGAGGTCAACGCGGTGCGCACCTCCCTGGAGAGGGCAGGGGCCAGGGAAGTGCTGCTAGTTCCGGAACCCCTGGCCGCAGCGGTGGGTGTGGGTATCCCCGTGGAGGCCGCGGTGGGCAACATGATAGTGGACATCGGCGGAGGAACCACCGAGGTTGCGGTGATAAGCCTGAACTCCATTGCGGCGGACAGTTCCATCAGGGTTGGCGGAGATGAGATGAACGAAGCCATAATCAATTACATGAAGCGAACCGCCTACCTCCTGATAGGTGAAAGGACCGCCGAAGCCGTGAAGATCCAGCTGGGATCCATGCTGGAGGATGACACCAGGGAGGAGGAGGTAAGCGGAATGGACGCCACCTACGGGGTTCCCAAGACCTATAACGTTAAGGCCTCTCAGATAAGGTCAGCGCTGCAGCAGCCGGTTAACGCGATAATCCAGGCGGTTCAGCAGGGTCTGGAGAAAACCCCCCCGGAACTGGGACGGGACATTGTTAACAGGGGTATCGTGCTTACCGGGGGAGGCGCTCTCCTCAAAGGACTCGACGTACTGCTCTCCAGGGAAACGAGCCTTCCCATCAGGATAGCGGACAATCCCGTCTCCTGCACGGTTCTTGGGGCCGGGATCATCCTTTCTGATCTTTTCCGCTACAGAAAACTGCTGCTGGACTGAGATGAACAGCAGGAGCCGAAGACTTCTGTGGAATTCCCTGGCTGCGCTGGCAATGATCCTCCTGGGCCCTCCGCTGCTTGGAACGGGAGGTGCCATACTCGGCGGAAGGGTCGCCTCCATGTTCTTTCCGCCGGATGACAGGGATTCCGACTACCTTGCCCTCTCGGTGAAGCTCATGCTTGAGAACGCCCAGCTGAGGGAGATGGCAGCGAAGAGTCAGCTCTACAGGTCAATGCTAAGCTATACCAGGATGCCGGACGTGACCGCGGTGGTGGGCAGGGTGCTGTACAGGTCCGAAGGCCTCGTGAGGGGAGACATGGTGATAGACAGGGGATTGGCGAACGGGGTCTCTCCAGGCGCGGTATGCATTACCAGCAGGGGCCTGGTGGGGATCGTAACCGACGCAGAGGGCGCCACCAGCACCGTGGTCCCGATCACAAGTCCTTCCATCCGTGTCAGCTGCATCACCTCGCTTTCCGGTTCGCTGGGTATACTGAGGTCCTCATCCGGAGGAGAGCTGATACTTGAGTATGTGGACGCCTCATCGGACCCACGGCCCGGGGAAGCAGTTCTCACAAGCAGGTTCGGAGGTGTCTATCCCGAGGGGATAGTGGTTGGAACGGTTGGGGAAGTATCCACAGGAGAACCCGGCCTCGACCTGACCCTTTACGTGGAACCAGCTGTGGATTTCGACAGGGTCGGGGAAGTTCTGGTCCTCATTGAGGAAGCAGGGGAATGACCGGAAGGTTCCAGGGATGGCTTCTGGTATCGCTTGGGGTAGTTGTCCAGTTCATACTTGAGGCTACCCTGGGAAGGGCCGCCGCCGCTCCTGCAGTCCTCGTTCCGCTTCTGGTCTATCTCAGCGTTTCCCGCGGGGACTACTGGTCCATTGAGGGTGCGCTCTGGAGCGGTTTCGCCCTGGACCTGCTCACCCATCAGACACCGGGAACAAGCTCACTCTCCATGATCCTCGGCATATGGCTCTCCGGCTGGCTGCTCAAGATCACCACCGGAGCGGCAAGGATGACATTCGTTGCAACGGCCTTCGCCGCTTCATTGTTCAGCGACATTTTATTCATATTTCTGGCTTCGCCGTCACCGGGAAGCGATTTCGGACCGGACACCCTGCTGATAGTTCCCAGGATTGCCCTTCCCCTTGCCCTTTACCTCCTGATCCCACTGCTTGTCACCGGAAGGCTCGCGGAGATCGGAAGAGAATGAGGACCCGCACAGGTATTCCGGAAAGGCCCTTCCGCTCCATGCTTCTTCTGGCGGTGATCCTGTTCGCAATCCTTGCGGGAAGGCTGTTCCACCTCCAGATAGTAAGCGGCGACTACTACAGGGAGCTCTCGTCCAGGAACCACATCAGGTCGGTCATTACCCCGGCACCCAGGGGGATCATCACGGACAGGAACGGTGTGGTGCTGGCGGACAATGTACCCTCCTTCACCGTATCCGTGGTAAGCGCTGAGTTCGACACCCTGAATACAGGTCTTCTCCTGGAACTCCTGGATATGGAAGCTCCGGTCCTTAGTGAGAGGATGGCCTCAGCCGCCTCCAGCCCCTTCCGTTCCACCGTGATAGCCTCAGGACTGGATGTGGCCTCGGCGGGAAGGGTGGCGGACAACCTATACAGACTCGGCGGGGTTTCCGTTACCGTCCTCCCCAGAAGACGTTATTCGATGGGTGAGTCGTTCTGTCACCTGGTGGGCTATGTGGGCCTCTCGGACAGCACCGGCACCTTCGAGGGGGAAATAGTGGGAAGGACCGGTCTGGAGAGGCTTTTCGACGACCATCTCTCAGGCAAGCATGGAGTTATCAGGGAGGTGGTGGATGCCCATGGACGGCTGGTTGAGCGATTCTCCGGAGGCGAGGTGTCCCCTGTTCCCGGAGAGGACCTGCGCCTGACACTGGACTCCAGGCTGCAGAGAGCCGCTGATTCCCTGTTGGAGGCCACCGGATACTCAGGGGCCGTGGTGGTGATAAACTATCAGACAGGTGAGATTCTATGCCTCTCATCGGTGCCCGGCTACGACACGAATCTCTTCATTGGCGGGATCTCCAGGGAAGACTGGAACACCATCCTGCAGGATCCGGACAGGCCACTTATCAACAGGTCCTGGGCAACGGTGTACCCTCCGGGATCCACTTTCAAGACCGTGTCCGCCTCATGGCTCCTGCAGTCCGGAATCGTAACCCGCGACTACATGCCCGATCCATGCTACAGGACCTTCAGGTTCGCCGGAAGCGATTTCCGCTGCTGGACCACCCATGGGAGGCTGAACATCGTGGATGCCCTGGCCCAGTCCTGCGATACCTACTTCTACAGGACCACCATGGAAGCCGACGTGGATCAGATGGCTTTTTACGCAAGGTCCTTCGGCCTCGGTTCCAGGATCACGGACATTCTGCCGGCGGAAGCGGAGGGAACCGTGCCCGACAGGAACTACCTCAACTCCGTCTTCGGAAGGGGCGGATGGGGACAGGGCAATTTGATGATAGCCTCCATCGGCCAGGGAGAGCTCCTGGCAACTCCCCTTCAGGTTGCCGTAACTTCCGGTCTCATCGCCTCCGACTTTGCCATGCCCCCTCTGACAGCGGTGCAGGGAGCCGATCCCCCGGAACCGCCATGGGAAGCCTCCGTATCGGAGGAGAACCTCCAGACGGTCAGGGACGGGATGCTGGCGGCGGTCCGGCACTCAAGGGGAACCCTCCATTCCACCATGGGATATCTTACCCAGGATGTATGGGCGAAATCCGGCACCGCTGAGAATTCATCCGGCGAGGATCACGCCTGGGTAACGGGATTCATCGAAGAGCCGATCCCCATCGCCTTTGCGGTGATAGTGGAGAACGGGGGCCATGGCAGTCTGGTGGCCGGGCCTGTGGCCGCGGGGCTCATCGAACGGATCGGGGAGCTGTATCCTTGAGGCACAGGGAGGGAATGGACTGGGTTTTCATGGCCGCACTGGGGCTGATACTGGCCGCAGGGCTGCTTACCGTATACTCCGCATCGGGCGAAGGCCGTTCCCTGTTCCTGCACCAGCTGTTCTATGTAGCCGGGGGCCTCCTTCTCTTCTACGGAGGGTCGGTATTCCCCATGAGGATCATAGAGGAATCGATACCGTTCCTCTACGCCTTCACTCTTCTTCTTCTGGTGCTAACCATTTTCTTCGGGGGAGGCCCCGCGGGAAGATGGCTTCAGGTGGGGCCCCTTAACGTTCAGGCCTCCGAGATAGCCAAGTTCACCATCATCGTGCTCACCGCCAGATGGCTGCCGGCCATTCGAAGGGGCTCCGCCAGGGGAGGGGTGACCCTCTACCTACTCACAGCAGGTGTTCTCACCGTCTTCACCCTGCTGCAGCCGGACCTGGGGACCTCGGTTTCCATGCTGATGCTGATGTTCGGCATGATCTACTGGTCCGGTTTCGGTTTCAGCTGGATATTCCTCTTCCTGAGCCCCGGCTTCGCTGCGGTATCCTCGGTGAGCTTCACCAGCTGGCTGATCTTTACCTTCGTACTCTGCGTGGTTCTCTACCGCTCAGGAGCCAGACCCAGGCGGTGGGTGTTCTTCCTTCTGCTCACCAGCATCATCGCCGCAGCCACACCCTGGGCATGGAACCTGCTGAGACCCTATCAGCAGTCCAGGCTCACCACGTTCATGAACCCCGAATCAGATCCATACGGAACGGGCTGGAACGTTATACAGTCCAGAGTTGCCGTGGGCTCCGGGGGTTTCAACGGGCAGGGTTTCCTCAGGGGAGCGCAGAACGAGCTGGCCTTTCTGCCCGCAAGGCACACCGACTTCGTCTTCTCAGTCTGGGCCGAGGAGTGGGGGTTCCTGGGAAGCATCCTGCTGCTGGCCCTGTACGGGCTTCTCATCTGGAGGTGCCTGCACGGCGCAGCGAGGTCCATGAACCCGTTCAACTCCATGGTTGGGGCCGGAGCCGCGGTTTACCTTCTTATTCATGTGGTGGTTAACGTGGGCATGACCCTGGGAATGATGCCGGTAACAGGCCTTCCGCTTCCGCTGATAACATACGGAGGCAGCCACATATTCATGGAGATGCTCCTCATGGGGCTGGCCATGAACGTGATAAGGAACTGGCGGAGTTACTGACAGCAAGCGGCCGCTCTATTATCTTAACACCTCCATCGGCCACCCTTGATGAAGAAATGAAGAAGAACATGCACCCTGTCCTTTTAAGAATAGGTTCTCTACCCATAAACAGCTACGGCCTTATGCTTGCCATCTCTTTCCTCCTTGGGGTGAAGCTCGCTGCCAGAAGGGCTTCTAAGCTGGGTATACCCCCTGATGAGACAACCAATCTGAGCATCTGGATAATGGCGGCTGCGATAATCGGCTCCAGGGCATTCTACGTTGCCACCCATATGGAGCAGTACGCCGGGGATCCCATCGCCGCCGTAGCCTTCTGGAACGGTCTCTACGGCCTCAGCATGCTCGGCGGGGTGGTCCTGGCAATGGCAACGGGGTTCACCTGGATAGCAAAGAAGAAATGGCCGGTATGGAGCTTCGCCGACGCTGTGATACCATCCTTCGCCCTGGGTATTTTCATCACCAGGATAGGCTGTTTCCTCAACGGCTGCTGCTTCGGTTCTGAAACCTCCTGTTCACTGGGTGTTTCTTTCCCCCAGGGCTCACTTCCCCATTCCGTCTTCGGAAGCTCGACGATACATCCGGCCCAGCTCTACAGCTCCGCAGGAGGCCTTCTGATACTGGCTGTCCTTCTCACGGCTGACAGGAGGGGGCATTTCCCCGGCTTCATATTCACCCTCTTCACAGGTCTTTACGGCGCAACGAGGTTCGGGATGGAGGAATTCAGGTACTTTGACCATGCCCCCAGCGGCGTGTTCGGTTACAGCCATTTCGCCGGAAGGCCGGGAATGACCGACAACCAGCTCATCAGCCTGGGAATGGTTATCTTCTCCATCGGTCTTGGCATATGGCTCTACTCGAGAGAACGAAAAAAGCTTTCCTGAGACTGTTCCACCCGTTGTGCTCCGGATGCGGAAGCCCGATGGAGGACCACGGGGAGGTCCTGTGCCCATGGTGTTCGCTGAGGGTTTATCCCGACGGGGAGAGGATCGTCGGCGGCAGAAGGGTCCTCACCGCCTTCCATCATTCCGGTGTGCCCAGGGAGATGATAATAAGGATGAAGTTCTACGGAGAGAGGAAACTTGCCGGTCCTCTGGCCAGGCTTGCCCTGGCGAGCTGGCGCAGGACCCCCGTGCCAGGCGATGCCATAGTTCCGGTTCCCTCCACAGGCGGGAGGATAAGGACCCGGGGTTACAATCAGACGGATCTCCTTGCGGCTCAACTGGCATCCCTCACCGGTGCCGAGGTCCGCAGGCTTCTCAAGCGGAGGGGCGGAGCCACTCAGATTGGGCTTGGAGCCGGTGAGAGGACACGGAACATCAGGGGAGCTTTCACCGCGGTTCGGGCACGCCGGCCCGGGGGCAGCATCTGGCTCCTGGACGATGTAATGACCACCGGAGCCACCATGACGGAGTGCGCTTCGGTACTTGAAGATGCCCTGGATGCCGGGGTCCTCCCCGCGGCGGTATGCTTTCGGAAACCGGAGGATGAAAGTATTATTCAGGGCAAGGAGGTTTACCATGGAGGGGTCTGAGAGAGCAGTGAGGAATTACGTTCATCAGCTTGGCTTCGGAGTATCCGACGCGGTACGGGCGGCAAGGCTGGGTTTCAACGCGAGGAACATCTGGGCATACTGGAAGGGGCTCCTGAAGGCCTGGCTGGTATGGGTCCTTTTCGTCTACGCCGGCTTCTACGCAGCCGGGGACTCCATGGGCGAAAGGATATCCTCGTCGGTGCTCTGTCCGCTTCCCGATGCCCTTTTCATGGGAAGCGTCCCTTCGGTGGTGCTTCTCGCCGCTGGAACCCTGCTGGCCATTCTGATCATGATGGCCACGGGGCTCAGGGTCTCCAGGCTCGTCTTCGAGCAGCTTCGGGGAGATCAGTTCTTTGCAGAGGCTCAGGCAAGACAGTTCTGCAGGGCCAACTGGAAGCCGCTGCTGCTCACGCCTCTCACCATTGCCGCGGGAATAGCCCTGGGACTCTGCTTCCACGCCCTTGCCGGGCTCATCGCCAGGATACCCGCAGCAGGTCCTGTCATTACGGCCCTTCTTACAGTACCCCTGTGGATCTCCGGACTTCTGCTTATCCTGGCGGCGCTGGTCCTTTTTCTGTGCTTCTTCCTGGTTCCCGTGATAACCGCAGCCACCGGAGGGGATACCTTCGAGAATCTCTTCGAGGTGTTCAGCACCGTAACCTCGAGACCGCTGAGGCTTGTCAGGGGGGTGATAGCCGGTATGGTTCTCAGGGTACCGGCCCTGCTGCTGCTGGCGGTTTTCTCGTGGGGTTCTGTCAGGCTCCTGGGAGCCGCAGTGGACGCCTCTTCCGGCATATCGGGAACAGCAGCTTCCATTGAGGGGGGGTTCTCCCGGGCTGCCCCTGAACTGGTTCCGTTCTATTCCTCCATTTTCAGCCCGGTAGCCTCCACCCATGGGGGCGGGAGTGGATGGACCGGTCTTTCAGGGGTGATTCTCGCCGCCGCCGGAACCTCTATACTGCTTTTCCTGGTGGCTTACTGGTTCTCGGGATGTACGTCCATGTGGACCATCATCTACCTGGGAGCCAGGCATGCAAGGGACGGGGAAGACCTTCTTCTCAGGGCCGAGGAGGAGGAATACAGGGAGTTCAGGAAGATCTACGGTTCCACCGACCATGGAGGGGACCGGAAGGCTGAATGAGTTCCAGTTCCTTCGTTCACCTGCATCTCCACTCTGAATACAGCCTTCTCGATGGGGCCATACAGTTCGAGAAACTGGGACCATACCTCTCCGAGAACGGCATGGATACGGTGGCCCTCACCGACCACGGCAGCCTGTTCGGCGCGGTTCATTTCTGCGACAGGATGAGGGAGGCCGGCATACGGCCGGTGATAGGCAGCGAAGTTTACATAGTCCAGGGAAGCAGGTTCGATAAAAGGTCCGGCGGAGGGATGCCCTCCTATTTCCACCTCACGCTTCTTGCGGCCACCGAGGAGGGCTACCGCAACCTTATGAGGCTTTCCTCCTCGGGTTATCTGGAGGGGCACTACTACAAACCGAGAATAGACAGGGAGATACTGGAGAAGCATTCCAGCGGGCTGATCATAGGCTCCGCATGCCTCCAGGGAGAGGTGGCCAGGTATCTCCTGGCGGGGAATCCCGGTGAAGCCCGGCGCGTGGTGGAGTACTACCAGGACCTTGTGGGCGGGGATGGTTTCTTCATCGAGCTGATGGACCACGGACTTGAGGACGAGAAGAGGATACTCGAGGACCTTGCCGACCTCGCCAGGTCCACAGGGGCCCTTCCGGTGGCCACCAACGACGCCCACTATCTCAGAAGGGATGACGCGAGAGCCCATGAAGCGCTGCTGTGCCTGCAGACTGGGAAAACCCTGTCGGACCCTTCGAGAATGCGGTTCGGGACAGGGGAATTCTATGTGAAGACCCCTGAAGAGATGGAGAAGCTGTTCAGCTGGCTCCCGGAGGCGGTGACCAATTCCGCGGTGATCGCCTCGAGATGCAGCTTCGCCATCACACCTGGTGAGTTCCTGCTGCCCCACGCTCCAATGCCTTCAGGCTACTCCGACCAGAACGAATACCTCTCCTCTCTGGCCAGTGATGGCCTGGAGAACAGGCTTGGCAGGAAACCGGACCGGAACGAGCTGGAGAGGCTTCAGCACGAGCTGGGGATAATCGGCAGCATGGGTTTCCCCGGCTACTTCCTCATCGTATCGGAACTGATGCGATGGGCCCGGAGCAGAGGGATACCCGTGGGGCCGGGCAGGGGGTCCGCCGCGGGCAGCCTGGTCTCGTATGCCGTGGACATAACGGATGTGAATCCCCTCGACCACGACCTGAGCTTCGAGAGGTTCCTCAATCCCGCCAGGGCACAGATGCCCGACATAGACCTTGACGTTTGCGTGGAGCGCAGGGGAGAGATAATCGATCATATGAAGGAGCTCTACGGGGAGGACAGCGTCTGCCAGATCATCACCTTCAGCAGAATGAAGAAGAAGGCCGTGGTCCGTGACATAGCCAGGGTGCTGGGCATGACCTACGCCCAGGGCGACGCCTTCGCGAAGGTCATAGGGGAGATAGACGACGGCACCTCCGGATCCCTCGAAGAGCTTGCGGGAACTAACTCCAGGCTGAAGGAACTGGTGGATACTACACCCGGTGGTGAGAACCTTCTGGAGTTCGCCGATTCCCTCGAGGGAATAGCCCGGCATGCCGGTGTTCACGCCGCAGGGGTGGTGATCGCCCCGGGAAGGCTGGACGCCTTCGTTCCCCTCTACTACAACAGCGAGAAGGGTGTGACCACACAGTATGAAATGAAGTCGGCGGAGAAGATAGGCCTTCTTAAGCTCGATGTTCTCGGTCTCAGAACGGTCACTGTGATACACCACGCTGTGGAGGACATACGGAGGACGATCCCCGGCTTTTCCATCGAGGAAGTTCCCTCCGACGACCAGGCCACCCTGGAGATGATAAGCTCCGGGGACACCACCGCTGTTTTTCAGCTTGAGTCCAGCGGCATGAGGGACGCGCTGAGGAAGATCGGCGTGAACAGATTCGACGACGTGACAGCCGCGGTGGCCATCTACCGCCCTGGATCCATGCATATGATCGACCTCTACGCCCAGAACAAGGAGAAGTCATCCAGGGGAGAGAGCATTCAGTATCCCCATCCCCTTCTCGAGGAGGTCCTTCGGGGAACCTACGGCGTAACCATCTATCAGGAACAGGTAATGAGGATAGCCAACGTGCTTGCGGGCATGGATATGGCTGAAGCCGACAATCTCAGAAGGGCCATGTCGAAGAAGATCGCCGGGAAGATGGCGGTGATGAAGGACGTTTTCCTGGAGGGAGCTTCGAAGAAGGGGATCTCCAGGAAGAAAGCCACTGAGATATGGGACCTCATCGCCCGTTTCGCAGAGTACGGCTTCAACAAGTCCCACGCTGTATGCTACGCGATAATCGCCTACAGGACCGCCTACCTGAAGAGGCACTTCCCCTCCCAGTTCATGGCTGCCGTGCTTTCAAGTGAGATAGGTTCCGTGACCAAGCTCCGCGATCTGGTAAGGGAGGCGGAAAGGCTCGGGGTCAAGGTGGTGCCGCCCTCGGTGAACGGGAGCATGCCCAGGTTCGTCGCCTCCGGCGAAAGGGAGATAATGTACGCCCTTTCAGCCATCAAGAATGTGGGGTTCACCCCTGCGGACGAGATCAGAAGGGCAAGGGAGGACGGCGGTCCCTTTACCACAGTATTCGACCTCTGCGCCAGGGTGGCCATGCTGGAGGATTCCGGCGGCATCAACAAGCGGACCCTGGAGGCCCTTATCCTCGCCGGCGCCGCCGACTGCCTGGAGGGGAACAGGGCACAGCAGCTCTCTGCCATGGAGCAAGCGCTTTCATATGCTTCCGGGGTAAGGCAGCACCACAATGCCGGTCAGATGTCGCTCTTCGGCGAAGGGTCCGTCCCTGAACCGGTGGTTCCCGCCCTCCCGGCGGAGGAGGAGATCCCCCTGGACCAGAAGCTGGAGATGGAGAGGGAGATGCTGGGGTTCTACTTCTCCGGACATCCCCTGGACGAGTTCGCGGAAGAGATCGCAGGCTTCACCACCCATGGACTGGAAGGGATACAGACTGCCGGCTGCGGACGGGTGGTCATAGCTGGAACCCTTGTCTCCAGGAGGGTGATAGAGACCAGAAAGGGCCCCATGGCCTTCGTTACCATTTCGGACAGGAACGCGGCCTGCGAGGCCATCCTTTTCTCCGAGGCCCTTCAGAACTTCGGTGATTCCGTGACCGAAGGGGCACACCTCCTGATGGAGGGCGAAATGAGCCAGGGCAGGGGAGACAGGGGCATGAGGCTCAGCATAGAGAGGGTAATGCCGCTTGCGGAGAGCAGGAAAAGGCTGAGGGCAGGAGTGCTCATTGAGGTGGAGGGATTCCACTGCAGCAGGGAACTGCTGGAAAGAACCGCCTCTCTCCTGGAAGAGAACAGGGGTTCTGGAAGACTGTTCTTCAAGGTGGTCTTCCCCGGGGGTACGAGGAGACTTACCTCGAGACAGCCCTCCGTGGAACCATCGGACCTCGTTTTAAGAGAGCTGAGGCGCATAATGCCCGGTACCGCGAAGGTTTCCCTGTGCAGGGGAGACGGGAGGTAGCAATGAGATCGTTTCGCGTCTGCGCCGTTATCCTCGCACTGGCGTCCGCCGCCGGCGGCGGCGAGCTGATGAGGGTGGCCGGCGAGCCCACCGCCGGGGTGATAGCACCCAGGACATTCAATGTGGCAATGAACACCTTTCCCGTTAACGGACTGAGATTCTCGGTGACCGCAGGTGTTTTCCCGAGGTTCATGGCCGGACTCGGCTACGGAGGCTGGAACATCACAGGTTCCAGCGACCCCCAGTGGTTCCATAAAGTATACCTGAAAGCCAGGTTCAGGGTGCTGGACGAGAGCAGGTCCTTCCCGGCTGTGGCCCTGGGCTACGACAACGAGGAGGAGCACGCCGCAAGCGGCGTTTCTTACCTCAGGCCCCAGAGGGGGTTCTACCTCGTTCTCAGCAAGAACTTCGCCGGTTGGAGCGGAGACACCGGATTCCACTGCGGATTGAGCCTTTCCGAGGAGAACAGCGACCACGCCGGGCTCTGGCTCGGGATCGACAAGACCCTCCCTGGAGGGTTCGGAGCCGCGGTGGACTGGGATATGGGAACCAACGGTGACCCGGAATTCAGAGTGGACAATTCCGGAGGATTCGTTTCCCTCGAGGCTTATTGGGAGAGTTTCGGACAGGTCAGGGTCGGTCTGCGTTTCTGCGATGTCCTGGAGACCGGCGGGGACCCGTACAGGTCGCTGGCAATAGATTTCCTTGGACTGATATAAGAAAATGTGCAAAGGGGGAAGAACATGCTTGATCAGAGGCTTCTCGACATACTGGTCTGCCCGAAGTGCAAGGGTGATCTGGAGTACAGGACACAGGGGGACGAGATGCTCATATGCGGGAAATGCCGGCTGGGATATCCGGTGAAGGACGGCATTCCCGTGATGCTGGTGGAGGAAGCCGTCAGGACAGATGCCGGGGAATGATCCGCTTTGGTGATCCGCATCAGTCTGAAGGTGGTCCCCAGGAGCGGGCGCACCTGCTTCGCCGGGAGAATGGATGACGGTACCTATCGCATCAGACTGAAATCTCCCCCGGTGGACGGCCGAGCCAACGAAGAACTCTCAAAATGGCTCGCCGGGGAGTTCTCCTGCGGCAGGAAAGGCGTGAACATAGTCACCGGATCTTCCTCCCGGACCAAAACAGTTGAGCTCCAGGATCCCGGGGAGTATCCGGACTGGTATGTCCGCTGAGAGGGTAGCGGCGGAACTCCTCGACCGCCGAAGCAGAAGGATACATGTAAACGGTCTGGCTGATCACGGCAGCTTCATATCAAGGCTGCGTTCGCTTATGCCTGAGACAAGGTTCATCACGTTTCAGTTCTCAATGAACGAACCATACAGGGAGGGCCTCAGGGAGTATTTCATCGGCGAGGGACTGCCAGACCCTTCAACCGCCTTCCAGGCGGGCTGGCGCTCCCATCTGACGGAAATGGCCCTGGCCGGAAGGGGAAAAGGCCTTGAGGCAGCTGCCGGGCTGGGGTCCGTAAGGGAACCCCTGCGGGGGTACCTCACCGGTTCCGGCGCGCCGGAGCCTTCAGGGATGGCCCGTTTACTTTCCTCCTTCAGCCTGGTGCTTCCCACCGTGTTCATTCTCCTGGACTGCCGGGAGTATCCGCCCCCGGGTCTTCCTGATGGTTCGGCTCCTCCCCTGGTGGCCCTCTCCCGCGGCCACTGGACCATGCCAGGCGCTGACCTGGCAGTATGGAGCGACACCCTGCCGGAGTCCACCGTAAAGGAGGCGATTCTCAGGTCTGACTCAGCCGCTGACCTCGATCTTGTGATGGAAGCCACCGGAGGAAGGGCCGGTCTGGTCGAACTCTACCTGGGTCTCGCTGGAATGGCCGGTGTCACCGGACCCTCCGTCTTCGAAATGCTTTCCAGTGTGCTGGACAGCGATTCGGAGCTGGAGCTGTTCGCCGCTGCCGCCGCCTCCATGGGCTGTTTCTTCATACCCGGCGAAGCCGCCGCCGCATCCGGGGTATCACCCGACAAGTTCCTGCAGGGGAAGGCAATGGGATTGTGGAAGGGTTTCATGGTGGGTGCTTTCCTTTCAGTCGAAGTGGCGGACTTCATCCTGAACAGGCTGGGTGAACTTGAACGGAGAAGGCTCATGCTGTCCTGCGCCGATGCCATCCTGTCCTCCAGCGCTTCAGGTTCCGTGCCCCTGGCAAGGTGCGGTGTGCTGTACACCCGGCTCGGGATGCCGGAAGAAGCCCGGAGGTGCTTCATGGAAGCGGCGGCGAAGGAGCGCAGCGAACTGAGGAGGGCCGGCTTTTACCGGCGTGCCGCTGAATCCGGAGAAAATGGTTCGGAAGAAGCCCTTTTCATGGAAAGCGTCTGCCTCTATCGGGAGAAACTCGCTCCCAGGCCGGAGCATGTACCCCTGGGTATCCGCAGGGAAGACTTCATGGAGCTCTCACCTGAACTCTCCGCGGGGGTGAAGGCTTTTCGCCGGGGGAAGACCGTACCCCTCGCCGACTTCGCCTCCAGGGGAGAGGAATGCCTTCCACTGGCGCTGGCGGCCATCGGGGAGGAACTGATGGGCAGTGGCTGCACTGATGGGGGCATGAACGCATCAAGGGCTGCTGCGAGCCTGGCCCGGGACCTTTCCATAAGCTGGCTGGAGACCGAAGCCCTGCTGTGCTTCTGCAGGGGCTGCAACCGCACCGGCAGGTTCGGTGAGCTGGAGAAGGCACTTGGGAGGCTTCTGGAGCTTGTCCTGGCTTCCGGTAACGGAGGGAGGCTGGTTGCCGTTTACAACATTTTCGCCAATTCTCTGCTCCTCAGGACCAGGTATCAAGACGCCCTCAGGGTTTACAGCGCATCCCTGAGAACTCTGGGTCATGAAGGAGATCCCCTCCGCTCGGTAATACTGAACAACATGGGCGTGGCCCAGAGAAGGCTTTTCTTGACTGACGATGCCCTTGAGACCATGATGAGGTTCGTAAGAGCCTCCGTCTCCCAGGGATGTCTGGCACAGGCGGCAACCGCCTACGGGAACATGGCAAGATTATTCATCGACCTCTCGAGCTTCGACGCAGCAGGGGACTGCCTCCAGACCATGCTGGAGTTCCGGTCCATGGCCGGTCTTCCCGGCGAGGACGATTCCGTACTGTTCATTGCCTCTCAGATCGCTTTCCATGAAGGAGACACCGATGCGGCGATCGAACTCATGGAGAGGGCCATAGAGATCTCCAGGATATCAGGGGGGCTCAGAAGGGTGTCGCTTAACCTTCTCAAGAAGGGCTCCATGCTGCTCACCTCAGGCAGACTCAGCGAAGCCCTTCCCGTCCTCGAGGACGCGGTGGAGGCCTCGATAGGGTCAAGGTCAATGCTGAACGCCTTCGTCGCCAGGGTCAAGCTCGCCGCCGTACGGTGCCTCATGGGGGAGGATGAGCCATGGAAGCTGCTGGCCATACAGGTTACCGGCAACCCTGACGATACCCACAGAGGAGAGCAGTACTACTACCACTGGAAGGTATCCGGCAGTCCTCAGAGCATGACAGCCGCCGCATGCCTTCTTGGCCGGGGGCTGGCCCCGGGCCTTCACCGGCACTTCTATATGCCTATGCTGAAGGAGATTGCGGAGAACGCCCCCGGTCGTCTTGCAGAAGAATTGTCCCTTGTGCATAATTACCCTTCCCCGGATACGGTGAAAGGTGACAGATGGTAGTGTTTCTGCCCGGTTTCTGGGAGCGGCCCGCCGCTTCCCGGGAGGGCGTTTCCGTGGAATGCGGCGATTATTCACGGGAGGGCATCAGCAGGGCCCTGGCAGCGGGGCACCGAACCTTCCTGATAGGGTCCGATGCCATAGCGATGAAGTCGGGCTGGATGCTTGCTGGCGACCATATCGCGCTGTTCGGTACAGGTGCTCTGGCGGGGCCCAATGACGACAGTATCGGCCCCAGGTTCCCCAATCTCAGGGGAATGTACCTGGTTCCCGGTCAGGGGCATTCCACAGGTGTGGTGATGGGTGTTCCCAGCATCTCCCTTGCCACCGGTGCGGAGCTGAGGGGTTTCCCCTGCGACGCGCTGGTCCCCCGCAGTGTCCTGGATATGGCAGTAGTCGCCGGACACGGAGGTGCCAGGGTGGCGTTGGCCCTCAGGTGCCGGACCCCGGAGGTCCCGGCCTCGAATGACTTTTCTTTCCTGAATCGGATGGTTCAGGAGATCGAAGGAGGTGAGGAGTAGTGAATTACAAAGACACCATAAGGCTTCCAAGGACCAGCTTCTCCATGAAGGGCAACATGATCAGGAGGGAGCCCGAGCTTCTTGAGAAGTGGGAAAAAATGGACATCGAGGGTCTCATATCCCGGGCCAGGAAGGATTCAGACTCCTTCATCCTCCATGATGGCCCTCCATACGCCAACGGCCACGTCCATCTGGGAACCGCTCTCAACAAGATACTGAAGGATTTCATCGTGAAGAGCCATACCATGATGGGGTACTACTCTCCGTTCGTTCCCGGCTGGGATTGTCACGGAATGCCGATAGAACACAAGGTTATGACGGAAGCGGGCAGCGAACGGGCGTCCCTCTCCCGGATGGAGATAAGGAAGAGGTGCAGGGAATACGCGGCCAGGTTCGTGGACGTTCAGCGGGAGGAGTTCAAGAGGCTGGGCGTTTTCGGACGGTGGAACGATCCCTACCTCACCATGAAGAAAACATATGAGGCCGGTATAGTAAGGGCCTTCGGAATGCTGGTAAGGGAAGGATACGTATACCAGGGCCTCAGGCCGATACACTGGTGCACCTCCTGCTCCACCGCCCTGGCTGAAGCAGAGGTGGAGTACGCCGACCATTCCTCCCCCTCGGTTTATGTGGCCTTCCTGCAGAGTGATCCGGAACAATGGGAGAAGGCCGGGGTGCCCCGGGGAACCGAAGTGGTCATATGGACCACCACTCCATGGACCCTCCCGGCCAACATGGCCGTTGCCCTCAATCCAGGGGAGGATTACTCCGTGGTCCTCTGCGGCGAACGGCGGTTCCTCGTGGCCTCAAGGAGGATCAGCGCCTTCCTGGAGGATACAGGCCTTGAGGGAACCCCTGAGAAGGCTGCCGTCCTGAAGGGCAGGGACCTGGAGAACCTGCTCCTCCGCCACCCCGTGGATCCCGCCCGCACCAGCAGGGTCATCCTTGCGGACCATGTGACCATGGAGGACGGTACCGGGTGCGTTCACACAGCTCCCGGCCACGGATCCGAGGACTTCATGGTGGGAAAGGCCTATGACATAGACACATTCTGCCCGGTGGGTCCCGAAGGAAGGTTCACCCTGGAGGGCGGAGAGTACAGCGGAATGCATGTTTTCGATGCCAACCCGGTGATAGTGGAGGACCTGAGGAAGACAGGCCGGCTCCTGGCGGAGAAGACGATAAGGCACAGCTATCCCCACTGCTGGAGGTGCAAGACACCGCTGATCTTCAGGGCCACCGAGCAGTTCTTCCTGAATCTGGATCACAGGGGTCTGAAGAAGAGGGTCCTGGAAATGGTGGACGACATAGAGTGGCACCCGGGGTGGGGTTACGAGAGAATGCGGAACATGATGTCCGTCAGACCGGACTGGTGCCTCTCCAGGCAGAGATCATGGGGAGTCGCCCTTCCGGTCCTCAAATGTCCCGACTGCGGCGAAGCCGTCATGGACGCGGATCTCATAGACCTGGTGGCGGACAGGATCACTGAAGAGGGCGCCGACGCCTGGTTCCGCATGAGCCCGGAAGAGATCTTCGCACTGGCGGGCAGGAAGCCGGTTTGCAGCCTGTGCGGAGGGGAGAACCTCCAGAGGGTGGATGACATCCTCGACGTCTGGTTCGACAGTTCCCTCAGCCACTGGAATGTGCTTACCGACGAATACGGTCTCACAAGGCCCGCCGCAGTCTATCTGGAAGCCACCGACCAGCACAGGGGCTGGTTCGGGGTCAGCCTGATAACCGCGAATGCCCTCGAGACACCCAGACCGGCGGATCACATAATCACCCACGGTCTGATACAGGACAAAAAGGGCAAGAAGATGAGTAAGTCTCTGGGGAACGTCATCTCTCCGTTGAAGATCATAGAGTCCAACGGCGCTGACATACTCAGGCTCTGGTTCGCGGGAATAGATTACACCGCGGATTTCAGGGCGGATCTGGGCCAGCTCGATGACTGCAGGGAAGCCTACAGGAAGATAAGGAATACCATGCGGTTCATGCTGGGGAACCTGGAGGACTGCAAAGGGGAGCTTCCTCCCTCCGATACCCTCCAGGGACTCGACAGATACATGTGGCTCAGGGTGAGGAAGCTCATCTCGTTTTGCGTGGAAGAGTATTCCAGGTTCCAGTTCCACAGGGTTTACAGGGAGCTGAGAAACTTCTTCGTGATAGAGCTTTCCGGCCTTTACCTGGATGTGAGGAAGGACCGGCTGTACTGCGATTCCGAGGACAGTCCGGGGAGAAGGGCAACCGTGGAGCTTCTGGGCTGGATGACGGTGAGCCTCACGGAACTGCTGGCTCCCCTGATCCCCTTCACGGCGGAGGATATCTGGGAGAATCTCCCGGAGACGCTCAGAACCTCTCCCAGCGTTCACCTGGAAACCTTTCCGGTGGATGCTGCGCTGAACCCGGAAGAGGCGGAAGAGCTCAGGAGATGGGATCCCTATCTGGAGATCAGGAGAACGGTACTGAAACAACTCGAGGAGATGAGGGCCTCAGGGGCCATAGGCGGAGGGCTGGATGCGCATGTTTACCTTACCCTTCCGGATGAAATGCAGGAAAGCGCCAGGGGAGAAGACTGGGCGGACTTCCTGATCGTGTCCAGGGCCCTTGTCAGCCAGGGTGAGACACCTGAGACCAGCGCGGTGACCGCCGAAGGGGAGAAGTGCCAGAGGTGCTGGAAGATCACCCCGGAGGTGGGTACTCATCCCTTTGCCGGCGATCTCTGCCAGAGGTGCGGAAAGGTCCTCCAGTCCATTGAAGGGTAACGCCAGGGCCGCCTCGTTCTTCCTGTCAGCGGGGGTGCTGGCAGCGGACCAGATCACCAAGGCCGCCGCCAGGAGCGCTCTCATGAAGGGCATTCCCCACGAAGTGGCGGGGGAGTTCATCAGGCTCACATTGAGATACAACTACGGAGCCGCCTTCAGCCTGGGCTGGGGGGGGCCGGTACTCCTGACGGTGTTCACGGCCCTGGCCTGTGTACTGCTGATCAGGTACATTGTGAAATCCCCTCTTCCCGCCGGTGTTCCATGGCTGGGAGTGATCCTTGGAGGCGCCCTGGGCAATCTCCTGGACAGGATAATGATGGGGAAGGTAACCGATTTCCTTGACGTGGGCGCGTCCGGCTGGAGATGGCCGACATTCAACGTGGCGGACATCGCCATAGTAATCGGGGGCATCGCCGTATTCCTGGTGTTCAGGAAGGCAAGACGGCTCGAGGTCTCATCGGAGGAAGAGGAATGAGAAATCAGGGCAGGATCGTTGTTGCCATCGGCGGCAATTCCCTCATCAACCCTGGAAGCAGGATGGGCAACAGGGAAACCCACGAAGTGGCCAGGGAGGTCTGCGAGGAACTCGCCGAGATCGCCGGGATGTTCGGAAGCCTTGTGGTCACCCACGGCAACGGTCCCCAGGTTGGCTACGAACTCATAAGGAACGCCCAGGCCGCATCCGTCATCCCACCCGACGGCATGGACGTCAACGTGGCTGCCACCCAGGGCATTATCGGCTACTTCCTTCAGCAGGTCCTGGGGGACGTTCTGGAGGAG
>ERZ795057.1118-NODE-1118-length-24364-cov-7.408573_pt1 | contig 24364 bp, 26 predicted proteins | sample MGYA00375141_ERZ795057 | MGnify/ENA primary metagenome ERZ795057 (study PRJEB30186, sample SAMN05720163) | activated sludge metagenome | isolation source: Anaerobic digester | place: Hong Kong | collected 2015-01-26 ... | reverse complement strand
GCAATCAATAAAACACCGAAAAGCCTTTTTTTCATTGTTCAAACATCTCCTTTAATTTTTTTTGTTTGAAACCATTATGATGAATGTAACGGTGATAAAAATAAGACATAGAGCCATGACACCTATAAATACAGTAAGTAGTGTCATCTGAGTCTTTAATGCTTTAAGGTCATCACTGCTGTTTGAATAGTCTCTGACCGGATAAAAAGATACCGGGCTAATACCGGAGACAGCCGACTGATTGACTGCTGGTAGTGTTGATTCAACAGGTCTTTCTGCCGGTTTAGCCTCCTCGGCTATCGCTTCTGTTACAGGTGCTTCCTCCTTTTTGGCAGACTTAACCGGACCTTCCTTTTTTACAATATGCCCCGGACCGGCATCTAAGACAACGTAATATTTCGGACATTCGGGAATAGCCACTTCGACTGAATTGAATTCATCGAATTTTCCTTCCCATAACACCTTAGCGTTCTCGTCTTCCAATCTGCAAGTCATTCCCTGAGCTCCTGAACCATCAGAAAAGCCCGCTTCCGCATACAGCGTCCCATCGCCGTTATCTTCCACCAAGAGAAGCGGTGTGTGTGCCAACAGAATACAAGTAGTAAAAATGAGTAAAAAAAAGATTATACGTTTAATACGGTTCACCCCCTTTAATCTAAAAGAATATTATAGATATATTCAACGTCTAAAAATATACTTCTATATTAGAATTATATATATTTAATCTTTGCTTGTCAACAGCTTCAAAACGTATATATATGAAATAAACATATAGAAAGATTTGTCATTGCAAAAGGGTAAAAAATGGCTGCGAAGACTATCTCCCGAAGGGATTTATTTAAAAAAAAGCGACACAAATGAACTATTTGTGTCGCTTGAAATAAGCAGATTGGGTGAATGAATATATTGTCCTTAAAAAAATTCCTTCAAATATTCTTTTACGGAATGCGACATTTCTTTTGAAAAATCGGAGTTGTATTTCCTTTCACAAAAAGCATGCATCCATTCTTCATAGGTTTTACTCCCCAGTTTGTTTTCAAACATCTCCCTGAGCTGCTGTCCGGTGAAGGGTTGATAGGTGTTTTCGTGAACGATATATTGCAAATCTACTCGTTGGGGCTTCGCCCTATCCAATTGCTGCTGCGTAGGATAGCCAAATACCAGCATGGCTGCCGGGAATACCCAGTCTGGAATACCCAACAAACGCTTGTGCTCTTCACGATTCTCCATAATATCGCCAATATAACAGGAACCGATACCCAAGCTTTGAGCAGCAACAACGGCATTTTGAGCGGCAATATTGGCGTCGCTTACCGCCAGCAGCAAATCGCCAACGCCGGGTTTTCTTGGATTGGCATCGGCTTCAACAAACGCATCCACCCATTTTTTAGCATCGGCGCAAAAAATGAGCACCAGCGGGGCTGTCGCAATAAACGGTTGATGGTCGCATGTCTCGGCTAATTTTTCTTTTAACCCCTGGTCAGTGATGTCCAAAATCGTGTATAGCTGTTGATTGCCGGCTGTGGGTGCTTCGGTTGCAGCCGTTAAGATCAATTCTTTGTCTTGCTGAGCGATCTCTTTTTTTTCAAATACCCTGATGGATTTTCGATTCATCAGACTTTCGATGATGGTGTTCATTATGTCATCCCCCTTTTTATTCATTCGTTTTGCTGACTATAGTTTAACATGAAACGCATTATTGGTATAATCAATGGTTAGTGGATTAAAAAAGTTGTGGAGGGATACCCATGAAGAAAAGACTACTGTTTGTGTGTTTGGTTTTCATTAGTTTAACAATAATGGCTGAGAATCTTCCCGAGAAGAATTTTACCTCGCATGTGACTTATGTTCAATGTGAGGGAATCGGCCGTATCGCTGTCAGCATTACTGAACCCAACATTATGCGTTATCGTACGCAAACAGGCGCTGTGATCTTGGTGAGTGCTTACATGCACGTCAACAGTTCAAAAACACCTTTTGACTCTGAGCCCGTTTTACTGAACAATGGATTGGTTACACTTTCTTTCCTTTGGCCTGGCTGTACTGATAAGGCTAAAAATGTCACAAGCCAGGGTCAGTTCGATTATGGAGGGGAGAATTGTATTCAGGCCTTGTCCACAGTGGCGTTGTTCGCTTCTGGAAATATGAAGGATGTGAACGGTAAATATTTAAACGACCTTGTCAAAACACCCGTAAATGTCGACAATATCGGAATTTACGCCTTCTCGCATCCCGGAATAGCAGTGGTGAATTTATTTGCTAATCACCCGCAAGCTGCGTCGTCTATCGCTTATTTTGTGGGTGGGGAAAACCCGACCACGGATACTATCATTGCCGTTGAAATCGGTCATTATGAGGATAATAAAGGAACAAAAGTCCAAAATCCCATGTACCAATACCCGCAATCATACAGTCTGAATCAAATCCATTTGGATTATCGTACCTTGAAATACGACTTGCAATCCCAAATTCCGTACTTGGATTTGGATGCAAGTGGCAGCCATTCAGCAGGGGATTTTACCTTTGCCAGGCGAACCCCCAGCATGGATCGTTTATTCATCTATTCATATGAACTAACCAAAGCCTTGGAGGACAATAAGGCATTTGATCTGAACCGATGGCCCAAGCTGCTGGCTACCCCGGAATATGCAAAGGCATTCTGGGCACAAAGAAGTACTTCCAATAAATTTGAAAAGATTAACAACACAACGACAAAAGTGATGCTGGTATTTGCCAAAGACGATCACGTTCAAACGGTAACGGATAAACCCCATATCCATCAGTTGTATCAGGGGTTCAAAGAATGCGCCTGTTTCGATTGGGTGCGACTAAATCCCGATGGCGAATATCTCAAACTGATCCTTCGCAATCAATCCTATTTCTACCAAGACCACGCTGCCAATATCCAACCAGCCAATTGGCTTGATGTTGAAGACTGGGCATTACCGCCAACTGTCAAAGCCTTCTACGGGTCGATGGCCGGCATCCTTGAGATGAGTGACCGGCAGCAATATGATCGCTGGGAAATGGATTTGAACCAAATTCTAATGAATCAGTGAGATTGGTGCCTAACAATAAAACGAAAAAGGCTGCCATTAGGGATAGCCGGCAACAGAAAAAACAACAGCTCAAAATTCTTTTTCATGGTTTCACCCTTCAGTTTGAGTCATGTTAAAAAAGTGATAAGGGCACCGAATTGAACGTAGTCAAGCAATCTTCAAATAAATCGGTTGAAATCGCACAAAGTTCGGTTGAAATCGCACAAAGTATGGAAGATCGCTGATCGTTCTTCTTGCATTTACCCCCGGAAAAGAATAGACGGGTTATTTTTTCTTTTCGAGCCATATGGCGTATAATAGTTCTGTTCTATTAAAAAAATCCAGTGGAGGTGTGTACGCTTGTTTCAATTCAAGAGCATTAAATGGCGAATCATGACATGGATTTTGTTGATTTCAATCGTTTCTCTCTCCGTTCTGACTTTATTTATTTATTCTCGAGTCAACAGTACGGTCGATGAAATCATCATCAGTGATGCTTTGCAGATTATCGAAGGCAGAGGGGAACAAATCAGTGAATGGATTTTGAAGAATGCCAAAGGACTTGAAATGATGGCTGGGGCTAACGCCGTTCAGGAGATGAATATTAACAGTGGCATTGCCTATTTAAAAGAAAGGGAACAGTTGATTGGCAATGCGTATACGGCGATATTTCAGATTGACACGACCGGCAAGGGCAAATACATTACCGGGGACGCTTTAGATTTATCGGACAGGGATTATTTTAAAAAGATTATGTCCGGTGAAGATTTTGTCATTTCCAATCCTGTAGTGTCTAAATCCACCGGATTGCCTTCGTTTGTCATCGCATTTTCAGTAAGGGATGATTCCGGGAAAATAGTCGGAATGGTAGGGGGAACTGTTCCTTTGTCGGCTTTATCCTCTATTGTCGAAGTGTTTAACGTCGGGGGAAACGGTTACGGCATTATGGTTGATGGAGATGGCCAAATCGTTGCGCATCCGGACGAATCCATGGCTATGAAATTCAACGTATTGGATTCAGATGAAGCGGGGTATCAAAACCTTGAAGAAATAGGAGAAAAAATGGTTAGCGCTCAAACGGGCGAAGGGATTATGGTTAACGCCAACGGGGAGAAAATGGAATTGGTTTATAGCCCCATTCCCAATACACCTAATTGGTCTCTTGGAATCATTATTCCCGAAAAAGACTTCAAAAGGGACAGCAACAGTCTGTTGACCTTTATTGTTCTCTTTGTCATCTTTATTGCAGCTGTATTTATCGGTCTTTCCTTTTTCTTGGGGAGGATCATTTCCAAGCCCATTCAAAATCTGGCTCAAAAGGCTGAACAATTCGGTAACGGTGATTTAACCGTTGAATTTGAAACAACCAGTCAAGACGAAGTGGGTCAAATGTCCGTCTACCTGAAAAGTATGGCTCACAAGATTCGAGAAGCCATGCAGCGAATCAGTGCTGCTACCAAAAATGTTGATCAAACAGCCGAAGACCTTTCTGCCATGGCACAAGAAGGCAGTGCAACGGCGGAACAGCTCCTTTCACAGTCGGAAACCGTGGAGTCCAATGTTCAAAACACTTCCGCTTCTATTGAAGAAGTGACGTCCGGCGTTGAGGAAGTTGCCGCCAGCGCCCAAGAGGTGTCTAAAAATTCTCAGGAATTAGCCGGGAATATTAACGACACGGAAAAAGCGGTTAAGAATGGTCAAGCCGAACTGGCAAAGCAAAAGCAACGAATGAACACGGTTGGTGAACAGAATAAAACCGCTACGGAATTGGTTATGAGTGTAGCTGAAAAGGCAACGAATGTCCAGGAAATTGTCAACACCATTTCCTCCATTGCAGAACAGACAAATTTGTTAGCCTTAAATGCCGCTATTGAAGCTGCCAGAGCGGGGGAAGCAGGGAAAGGATTTGCTGTGGTTGCCGATGAGATTCGGAAATTGGCGGAAGAAAGTAAAAAGGCATCCGCTAATATTGCCAATATCCTTCATGAAATCGACGAAGGCGCAGGTAATGCCAATCAGGCCGTTAAAAAGACCGTGGAATATTACAAAGAGCTGAATGAGGGAACACAATTATTGGCCGATGAGTTTGACAAAATCACTCGTTACATGGTGAACGTCAACCACAAAGTGGAATCGCTGTCAGGAGCTGCGCAGGAGCAAAGTGCCTCTGCAGAGGAAATGGCATCCGCCATGGATACTTCCGCCAAATCTATGACCAGTGTATCGGAAGAAATGGAGCAAATTGCAACGGGGGTTAAGCAGACTGCGGAATCCTCCGAAAGAATCAATAAAACTGCAGAGGAGTTAAATTCCCTTGCATCACAACTCTCACAGTTAGTAGAGAAGTTTAAGATTTAATTATAGGCAAACAAGAAATAGAAAGCTAACAAAAAACAGGATACCTTTTTTGGATATCCTGTTTTTTGTTTCCCATCGTAGAGAGCAGAAAAATCATTCTGTTATCAACGTTTATTTTGATGAATTGTACAATTCTTTCGTGTATTTAAAAACCCTGCCGAATTTGAATGTGTGCTTGTAGAATTTCAAATCCAGCGCCATTTCCATTTCTCCCGATGTAATAAAGTCAAGGGTGGTGTGATGATCTTTATACTCCGCTTGCAGGGCAAAGGGGATCTCCATTTGAGGACGCAGGATACAGGCGATGGTGATGCCGGGGTAGGTTTTAAAACCGGCTTGCGCCGTTAACGTGGGATCTGCGTCAAAATCGATGACGGGGCCGTGCATGCTTTCAGAGTGGGTGTGGATGCCTGAGGCATCGGACCAGCTTTTGATGCCCACCGGAATGATTTTCCACTTGTATTTGACCTTTGCCCCTACATCGTATGTGAACCCCAATTCCATGTTCATCTGTGGGCCAAATTCAAAATCGAATTTAGCCAGCTGGGCTTTCAAATCATAATAAAAATCTATGGGAACACCCACCTTTACGGGGATACCACAGACGGAAAAAGAAACTTCCGGATCGGCTATCCTTGACTGGTGTTCTTCTTCAAATCCGATCATGGCCTCAATCATGAGTATGGAGGACATCGTCATGGGGAAGGACAGCTTTCCGTTGGAACTAAAAGAATCAAAGCTGGCGTGAAGGTGTATGGAACAATTGACATCCATTCTGAAGCTGTTTTCGATCTTTACACTTGCCAGTTCTTCATCCAGGATATGGATATCCCATTCCTTTTCAATAAGGTTGATTCTGGCACGCTGAAGGTTTTCCCGGTCCTGTTCGCTGCCGTATCGACTGATGATCTCCTCAAGGGATCCATCCACCTGTACGAGGACACTTCCCAAGGCATCCTGCATTTGAGCTTTCCGGGCTTGAACGATGATCATATATTCGTAATCGGTAATTGCCACGACCTGCATCACATCGCCTGCCAGATCATCCAGAATATAATCTCCGGGTTCAAATTCCGGGAGCTCTTGTGTTTTGAGAAAGGTGAGGAAACTGAGATCATCTTCGGTGTGTGCATCGATAAGGGGGTGAAAAGCGCTGTTGACCACCAAAGACTTGGGGCTCGAATGGCTGACAGCGATGATCCCTTTGGGATGGACTTTTATGAGGGAGTTGGATGTCTGCTGCACCCGAAACAATACCCGCCGATAGGCTTCGCCGGCTGTGGGATCCGTACTGTTTTCTTCGGTTTGGGGTTCTTCGTGGATAAAGCTCAACAGATAAGCATCGGCGATGGCGGCGTGGGATGAAGCTATATCCGTGTGATAAGCTATGCCGGTGAACGTGTCGCTGTCTCTGGTGTTTGAAAAATCCGGCACTCCCAGTACCAGAGGCAGCTCGGCTGCGTCTTTTCTCTTGACGATCCGACCGTCTGAATCGTAAACAAGAAAGTCATAAACAATCCGATCGGGCTCAATATTGCGGATGTATAAATAACCGTATCTTTTGGATGTGATCTCGGAGGTATAAGTATCCTCCTCCTCCTCAGTTTCCCATCCGTATTCGATGTCCTGAAAGGCGATTAGCGTTCCATCTCCCAGCTGCGACATGGACGGGTCAACCGGATTGAACAGCAAGCTTCCCCCATAAAAGGCGCCGTTTTGAAGTTCATCAAAAGGAATTCTAACGATCAACGTACGGGTGTTGGTGCATGATGCCAGAAAAAACAAAAGAGTAAAAATCAGTATCGACATAATTAGAAGATTACAAGCGGTTCTTTTCATATGATTACCTCCGATCTTGTTGATGGATGGTGGACTCTATTGATTATAACCCCATTTTTGTAAAAAGCCGGTATCGTCTTTTTGAATCGTCGTAAAAAGCAATGTTATAATCGTTATGGACATCAAATCATGAGCGGTTTAAGGGATTGATATGAAAAAAGAACGTCAAAATAAAAGCTTGGTCTTAAAAATATCATTGATCATCATCGGTTCAATCACACTGGTCTTGGGACTAATTGGGGTGTTTATCCCTGTTTTACCCACAACCCCTTTTCTGCTCATCAGTGCGGGCTGTTATGCCAACAGTTCGGAAAAAATGCACACTTTCCTCCTGAAAAGCAAAATTTATAAAAACACCGTAGAGAAATTTCTGCAGGAGGGTGGCATGAGCCTGCGGGCAAAACTGACCATCACCATCCCGGTTTCAATTCTGCTGACGGTGTTGTTCTTTTTCTTTGAAAGCCCAGTTGTGAAAATCATCATAGCCGGCTTATTTATTGCAAAAGTGATCACGTTTATCAAGATTCCTACGATACACAAAAACCCTGAGTGAGTATTTTGGGGTAATCACAGGATAGGAACCCCCTTTCTCGTTTACTCTCCAAATATATCCAGCAGCCATTTAGTGAGGTATTCGGCTGAGTCGATGATTTCCTGCTTGTTGACGTATTCGTTGGCTGAATGGATGTTGCCCCCGCCGGGCCCAAATACCAGTGTGGGGATCTTGGTTCTTACGCCGAATAGGTTGAAATCGCCGATACTGCTTGAGATGAAGCGGCATTTGTTTTCCTTTTTTGCCGGCCGATAGGTTTCGATGATTTCAACCAGTTTGTCAAAATAGGGGTTGTTATTTGATAAATACGGCCTGTATTCCACTTCCTCGGACGGCGAATATTTTTTCTCCAGCAAGACTTTGGTTTTCAGATGCAGTGACTTAATGATCTGGCGTATTTCTTTCTCAACGGCAGAGGGCTTTTCATTGATGCCCAATTGGCGGTTGACGGTGACTTTGCAGAAGCCGGGGACGGTGAAGGATTCATCTCCTCCTTCGATGTTGAGTACAACATAATCCCCACGCCCCGTTTTGATATCCGAAAATTTGTTGAAACTAATCAGCTCCGTAATCACCCGTGAAGCATCGTGAAGGGCGTTAAGCCCCCGTTTAGGATGGGAGGCGTGGGACTCTTTTCCGAAAAATTTGATTTCATATTTCTCCCGTCCTTCCGCCCCGACCACCAGAACGGGGAATTGTGGGTTTTTGACGATTTTCTCGTGGGTCAGGCAATAATTATCCTTGGTCAATTCCGGAGAAGGCTCCGTGACAACGATTAAATCGTAATCTTCAAAGCCGAACTGCTTCAACAACTCATCCGTGCCAATGGAGTGGGGCGATTCCTCGCCATATACCAGGGACAGAAACAACTCGCCGTTCAAATCGGGGCAGCGTTTCGCAATCGCTTCGAACACCTGAACCGCAACGGCACAACCGGCTTTCATGTCGGCCGCCCCCAATCCGTAAATCTTGCCGTCCGCTTCATAGGCCTGGTATTTGTCGTATAGCCACTCGCCTTTTGAGCCAACGGTATCCAGATGACCGTTGAGAAGGATCTTGGGGCCTTTGCCGTTGCCGATCTTGGCCACCACGTTGAAGAAGCCCTCCCGATTTTCGATGGAATAGGTGTCACTGTCGCCTTTTTCAGGGTGATAACCCTTTTTATTCAGATAATCATAGGCATATTGATAGACCTGGTCATCGTCCCAAATAGAACTGGGATAATGAATCAGTTCTTTTGTCAACTCAATGACATTCTTTTCCTCTGCCTGGGTTAATACTCTTTTCATTCTCTCACCTCGTTTAATTTAACAATGGCAAGCCGTAACTCATCGGCTTTCTCGTTTTCCATTATAACCGCATGAGGGTGGATATTGCAACCCTTCAAACTATCGCCGAGCTGATTTTATAGACGGATTGACTTTTGAGATTTATAGTGTTATAATACATTAGAACACTATATAACTAAACAACACTGGAGGTGTGTGTTTTATGGAGAAGAATTACCCAATTTTGGGTAAATTGGCAATTGCTTTAATCCTGGCTTTTTTAGCCATCTATCTGCCTTTTATTCCCGTCAAGATTGTTTTTGTAGGAGCAGCCGGCATCTTGTTTGCCTTATGTTTTAAAAAGTTTAAAGTCCTGTTGATCATCTTTTTTATTCTCATGTTGCTGATCATGGGGATTGTTTATGCGTCGATTGAGTTTTTCAACGATTTTGAATTCCCTTGGTTCATGAATCATATAGGGCAAATGAATTTTGGAGTGGATTTTGAGCAGAACACTCGGCTGGTGCTACCGGATACGGATGCGGCAGTGATGCCGAATCTGGTAATTTTGGGAAACGCTGTCCGGGTAAACTTCTTGAAGGAGACTCAAATGGTTCAATATCCCTCGGAGATGATCGAAAAAGTGCACGAAGCAGGCAACGAACTGACATTAGACGGAAGAAGCATCAGGGGTAACAGGACGCTTGTGGTGCAAGTGCCCGCTGATTTCTCTTACGAGAAGATTTCGATGGATGTTGAGGCGGCTTCCATTCAGGGGGATGTGATGGCTCAGACCTTTGACATCCGTGTGGATGCTGTTAATTTCCAGGGAAATTATGCTGTGGAAAATTTGAAAGTGGATTCTGAAGCGATGAATTTTAAAGGGGTTCTGGACGGAAGTGATTTTGTCTTTCATGCCGAAGCCATGAATTTTAGCGCTGATGTGCAACAACTGGACTATTTGGAAATTGAATCTGAAGTGCTGAACGGAAAATTGAAATTCCTTTCAAGCTGGGAAGCGAAAAGGCAAGTGGAATTGAAAGCCACATTTGGTAAATTTTTAGTGCAAACGCTTCGAAATCAGCCATCAGAACTCTCCGTGAACCATAAAGGCGAGTTGTTCAACGTTGATGTTGAGGAATATTGAGAGGTGGAGGTGCAGATATGTTAAAAAGAATAGAAGCCTTTTACATGAAAGAATTCAGTGAAAAAGCCGGAAGGTTGTTTGTGTTCTCGTTGTTTTTGTTTATTCCGGGATTTGAAATCAAAACGATCTTTCTCTTCCTGTTGGCCACGAGCATGCTGGCCTGGGATGTTCAGCAAAAGAGAACGGTTAACGTGATGATTCTTCCCTACACGTTGGGTGAAGTCTTTCTCATCTCTTGGCTGTTCATGGCTAGTATTGTCACGATGACTCATTTTATAGGTGCCGGTGTTCCCTTTGGCCTATTTTCTGTCAACGCCATATGGCTATCCTGGGGCAATTCGATGATCTTTGCCACGGCATATTATTCCATTGCCATGATTTTTGTCACAGCAGGAATGGACAATTTTGGGATGCCTTTCCTGGTACTCATCGGAGATTGGATCATCTCATCGATAGGAAGCTACCGGAATTTTTACTGGTACATCAGTCCCATTTCCCAAGGAAACATCTTTGCTGCGGCAACATTTGCATTCGTACTATTCGCAACCGCTCTTTATCTGTTTGTTAAGAAGGGGGCAACAAAATGAGTGTATCAATTAAAAATATGACCAAACGATTTGGAAGCAAACGAGTCTTAAACGATATTTCAATGGAGATCAAAACCGGCGAAATCTTTGCCTTGATTGGTCCTAACGGTGCCGGAAAAACCACAACCCTAAGAAGCATATTCGGGGAAATCAAACCCGATAATGGAGAAATCAGCGTTTTCGGTAAAAATCTTTCATCCAAAGTCAAAGAGCGCATGAGTGTAATGCCCGAAGAAAGACTCACCTTTTCCAGGTTTTCCGGAGAAGATTATCATGACCTTTGGAGTAAATTATATCCTGGCTGGGACGAGAAAATCTTTTCCAGCTTTGCCAATCATTTTCACTTCAGTCTGGAAGAAAAAGTCACCACCTATTCCATGGGAATGAAGACTCTTTTAAACCTGGCTTTGTGCATGTCTGCCGGTTCAAACCTAATGCTGTTGGACGAACCCACACAAAACTTGGACCCGGTTATCCGCTCGGAGATTTTGAAGGTCATTAAAAATTACACAGAAGAACAGGAAGATAAAACTATCATCATTTCCTCCCACGAAATCTATGAATTGGAAGAAATTGCCACCTCATTTGCCATTATCAAAGAGGGGGAAATACTCTACGCCGATACCATCGACAACTCTAAGGAAAAACACCGGATCGTCAATAGCGGAGAAAAAATACCTGCCGGGGACGTGATCGGCATCATCGACAACGAGACCCTCATCAGAACGATGGAGGATGTGGGACGTTATCCCAATTTCAAAGAGATAGTCTTAGGCTATCTCCAAGGGAAAAAAGAGTTTATTCCCTTTCAGAAGAAGCTTGTGTGAACTATCCTGAGAAAGGGGTGATGAAATGTTGACAAGTGTGGATAAACACAAAGGGTTGCCGGTTTACATCCAAATTATGAATATGATCAAAAAAGAAGTCATGCTGGGCAACATGGAAGACGGAGAACAACTTCCCCCGGTAAGGGAGCTCTCCAAAGTGTTTGACGTGAATACCAACACGGTTATGCGGGCCTTTGAAAAGCTCGTGAATGAAGGACTGATCGAAGCACGCCACGGTGTGGGGTATTTTATCCAGTCCGCCAATTCAATCGATCCATGGGTGATCGAGGAAACAAGAAAATATATCAGGGATTTGAAGGGAAAAAACATCGATTTACCCATGGCCAAAATGTTGATCGAAGAATGTTGGAAAATGGATTAAGTTAGTCTGCTGCTAATAACATGATTCGTACCATATCAGATTAAATCGTTCAAGTGTAATAAAATAACCTTCGCTTTCGTCAATTCTTATGAAACCCAAAAAAATGATTAAAGCGGAGGTGTTCTTTATGGGTCTTATAGTAAGAAGAGGAACAAGTGATGATTTTTTCAAAACGTTTAGGGAGATGCAAAGGGATATCGATTCCGTTTTCAACAACTTTTTGACAGGCAAAAATCCACAGGCGGGAACCTGTATGATGCCCAGCGCAGATGTTTACGAAACGGATAACGAGTATGTTTTTGAATTTGAACTGCCCGGATTCAAAAAAGAAGACGTGAAAGTCAAAGTGGAAGACAACGTACTCACCATTTCAAGCGAAGTCAAAGAAGAGAAAAAGGAAGAAAAGGATAAGAGCTATCACATCATTGAAAGAAGATACGGCGCATTCAAGAGACAGTTCAGCCTGCCGGAAAATGCGGATGTGGCCAAGATTGATGCCAAGTTTGAAAACGGTGTTCTGGAACTCAAAGTCCAGAAAAAAGAAGAAGAAAAGAAAAGAGCCATAGACGTACAGATTCAGTAAAATGAACAAAAAAGGGGAAGGTGAAAAAACCTTCCCCTTTTTTTAAACGTTATCAAAAACGGTTATTCGAAAGTTCTAATTTTTAGATACAGATAATAATAAGGAGTCAACATATATCCCTTCCGAAATAGGATTTTTAAGATTTGAAAAGCCTTTAAAGACTCTCGTGAAAAACAAACTGAAAATTTCCGGTTTTTCATGCTATTATTTCTTCATATTATACAATAAACCCTTCAACTTAATCACCATTTTCTAATCTGCTTGGATTATCCAGCCCCTAAACAATGATAAAACTAACACAATTTTTTTTATCATTTCGGATTCGTCACTTTACCTATGAAAATAAAACTCCCGGTGGTGTTTTCACGTATGATATACATAAAGGGCTTGTTGGCATGAAAGGTTTTTACTTCCAGTTCAGGTTTCATGAAAGCACCTCTAGCCATGATGATGGCGGTGACAGCAGCGGCCTCTGTTCCCTTTTCATCCAGGTCGATGTAGGTTTTGTGGAGTACGTCAGAGATGAACAGGTCTTGGTTGCCTGTGATTTTTGAAAAATCAGCGCTCGCAGTAAACGGAATTTCCATGCCCATGGTCTTGAGTATCTCGTTCAGGTTGAAGGTGTTTTCGACTCGAAATTTGGGTAATTTTACTTCTACGTCTATTATTGGTGTCTGCATCAATTTCTCTAAAAAACTATTGACCGTTGTAATTGTCAATTGGCTTTCAAACTGTTCAAGTGAACTTTCATCATCCGGTAGAAAAATGATCATGGAATAGTCTGTTTTTGAAATTGATTCACCATATTCATTGTATTCTTTTCTATAAGGCATTTCCAGCAGTTTCAAACCGTTGGTTTCCAGATATCGATAGGATTTGGTGTTGTTCATCATCTCCACTTGAATTTCCTTGTAGGGATTGAGTGAAAAGGATTCGGGCTTTGTGTTTTTCTCCAGAAACGGGTTCATCCAAGCGCCTTTGAAGTAAATGGCATTGGAGAGAATTAATGTGGTCATCTGGTTGAGAATATCCGGTGTGATGATTTGAGTAATTTTACCCTTTGTTTTTTCACTGACCCAACGATTGATTTCATCAGCCGTTTTTTCGCCATTGGAAAAATCAACCGAGTGGATTTCAGATTGGAAATACGATTGAAGGAGTAAAAGATACGATTCAAGAACGGGGTAATGGTTCTGAATCCAGAGGGCATTGGCGATATTCAAAGGCCCGGATTCATTTTGAACAATGGGCTTGAATGATGCATTCAGCTGCGCTATTTGTTCCAAAAACGGTGCGGGATTCTCTTCATAATGGAAGGTTTGTGATATTTCACGGTGTGTTTGACCATCGGAACCTGCGTAGACCATGGCAAATGCGTTAACAATACTAAAGGGTGAAATAAGGACGTTTTCACTTACGTTTTTCACTTGTTGGTACAATTGAATACCAAAACGGTTATTCGCCATCACGATCTCTCCTCCGGGTTCGTTTGCAACGACTGTTATGGTTAATATAATGACAATCAGCACAAGAAAAGAACCTTTTTTTTGACATTTCTTCACACGAACACACCCTTTCTTTTTTTGATCTATCCCTTTAGACGAAAAATAAACCGACAAAGAGTTTACAGAATACACAGATGCCAAACATGTGATAAAATATAAAAGAATACTGCATCCTAACTAAATGTTAGCACGCAAGGAGGACCTTTCATGCAAGCGCAAAAAAATATAGAAAAAACGACCGGATGGTTATTAGGACTCATGGCCTTCATGACTTTTTTGTTCCTGTTCAACACCATATCCGCCTCTTCCATGAATTACGATTCGGACAAGATCCATTCCCTTTTCTATTTCACCATTCAAACCAACATCATGATGTTGTTCTGGATGATTTTTCTTTCCATTTACATCCTCTCAGCCGGTTGTTTGTTTAAATATGTCGTCAATCCCAATCTCGCTGCTGCTCTGGCCACCTATATCCTCATCACCGGATCCATTTTTTGGGCGGTGTTGGTTCCCATTTACACAAAACCCGGATCGGATAATTCCTGGCTTTTTTCCCCTTCCAACATTTGGACCCATACCGTTGTTCCTTTGACGGGTGTGGTGTTACTTTTTTTTGTCAGGTCACTTCCCGGCAAGCCAAAGGCCAATCGCAAATCCGTTCTGTTTTACGCCTATCCGGTTTTATACGCCATTGGGGGTATTCTCCTGGCCGTTAACGGCAAATATCTCTACCCCATGTTTAACCCTGAGATGCTTGGCAGCTGGTTTTTTGTAGGACTAAGCCTTGTGGTGATCATGGCGATTTTTACAATGGTCTATTATTTTTTGTTGAAGATTGCAGCAAAGAATGATTAAGGTTTTACTGATGGGGCAGCATGGAAAGGGTTAACCCTGTTTTTTGAATAGAGGCCCATTGGTTGTAATAGCCGCCAGAGCAATTGACATAAATGGGATTCATCAAAATCCCCAGTTTGTCCATTGTCTGTCTTTCTTTTTGAGAGCAAGGAAAGGTGATGGCAGAAAGACGGCTGCCGTAAACCGCACCGGAATCGACGTCGATTTGAACAATTTCCTTTGTTTGTTTATTGATCGTAAAGCATACCCCTGCCTGCATCTTTTCAACTTGATCGGCAAAATAATCCACAAAATGCGTTGCAGGCTCTTCCAATGTGGTTTGTCCGTCCCGATTTGTGTACAGCGTTCTTTCCTTGCCGATATATTTGTCAACAATAATCGTTGGGGTGTGCCCGTGAATCAAGACCGTTGAGTCGATCGGTTCCGTCAAGAAATCCCGATTCCACAGATTCATTTTTTCTGGGGGGATGTTGTATTGGGCATTTAGCTCATCGAATGCCTCGTAGGAATCACAGTCGATCAGGTCTTGGATGGGAATTCTGCGATTGGGGACGGAGTGGGAAAACAGCAATCTGTAACGCTTTCCGGATAGTTCCAACTCCCTGACTTGGGAAAATTTCAGTGAATTAAAAAACATTTCGTATTTGCAATCCAAGACAAATCGGCCGGGTTTATTCTCAATCTCTGAATGCACACTAATTCCTTGTTCTTGATCGAATGAGCCGTTCGGATCCAAATCTTGTAAAGTGCGCAATCCCCCGTTGTTTTTTCGAAGCCATGCCTCTCCTACACTTTGATAGACCTTCGATCCCTTGTAATAGACCAGCAGCATATGTTCGTGGTTTCCCATGAGAAAGGTTTTTTTGGCTTTGAAATCGATGAGAAAGTCAAGCACTTGTTTTGTGGACGGACCCCGATCGATGTAATCGCCGATAAAGATGTATTCAATATCCTCAACATCTTTCCGATAGCTTTCAATGGTCCTCATCAGGGCTTTTAGAGGGTCAAAACACCCGTGAATGTCTCCGATAGCAACGATCATCGCAACATCCCGATAGACTTTCTCAGCCCTTCGGCGTAATTTGTCATTTTGCCTGTTAAGCCCTTTATCCAATCGGGACTATCCTCTTTGATTTCATAATCCAGGCTTCTTAGGATTCTTGGATAAGCATACAACGCATGCAACTTCATAAACATCTGAAGATCATGATTCAAGTTTTCATCTACTTCAAACTCACAGAGATAGCCGGACATAAAACGCTTATACTGAGGATGTTCGGTGTCGATTTTTCCATGAAATAAATCCCGTAACGCATAGGCAATATCCGCCCCATACCAGTAAACGGCGCTGTCGTCAAAATCAAACATTTTTATGGTGTCGGGATACCAATGTAAGTTATCCAGTTCAAAATCATAATGAATGAGCCCCGTTTTGGCTGCTGTTGATTCAGCCCATTTTTCTATCTGTTCGATCTCTTTTATAAATGCAAGATCACCCTTAGGCATTTGTTGTTTAGCAAAGTCAAGATGATCTTTCCATGTTATTCGCTTTGCGACCAGAGCCTGCGGGATTTGATCCATTGTATGGTGGAGTTTTCCCAGCGTTTGACCCCATCGATAAAAATGATCGTCACTAAGGTCCTCGATTTCGTACATCTTCCCGTCATAGCCTTCAAAGACCACTGCGATATAGTCATCCGTTTCAGCCTTCACGATTTCAACATAACGGCTGTTTTGAGATAAAATCGGTTTGACGATATCCGGATTCCTTTCGTTTAAAAAACACAGGATTTTCATTTCATTTTGTGTTTCTTCAAGGCTTCTTTCATCCATGCTGTTGAATCTCAAATACCGCAGTTGCCCGTTTTCCTGAAACCTGAACACAAAATTGGCACTGGATCTGAAATAAACCAAACTGTCCGGATCATGATACCAATTTTCAATGATTTGATCAGCAAGGGGGCTTTTCCAGTCTTGTGTCAAGGTATCAACAACCTTTTTCATGGTGGACAGTTTCATCATGGTTTTCGCCTCTCTTTTTAAAATGCAATACGGGGTGTTTGATACAGCCAATCATAACCGTTGATACCAGAACATATGGTCATTCCCGCTTCCCCAAAAATTTTTTAAGATTATTTTCGGCTCTCCAAGCAGGTGTTGCCAGATCTTTTGTGCCTTTTTGTAACCACTGTCAAGAATATAGGCCTGATACCCTGATTCTTTAAGCACCGATAAGGCATGATGAAGCAACATTTTCCCGATTCCCATTGACTGATAGGCCGGCTTAATGTAGAGACTGGCTATTTCAGGGACTTCCTGAGAGTCAAGGGGCAGGTGTTTTTTTGAAAATTCTCCTCTGGGGTTGATACTAACGGTTCCGACGATTGTTTCATTGTCCTCTGCCAGGAAGAATTTTATGGAGGGTGTTTCTTTCAGAGCATTCCTCACCTTTTCCAGTTTGTCGTTGATTTCATCTGCGATGTCATCATGCAAATGGCCTAATCCTTCATTCAAAAAGGTATGTGAAATGACTTCTTGAAAAAACGCTGTTAATTTTTCCGTGTCGCCTTTTTTTACTGCTCTGATTTTCAGTTCCACGATTGATCCAACTCCCGGATGATCATTCATTTGAATTTGGGTATTTGAGTCTCACCCCTAAATCATATCATAACCGTGCATTTGTGACAATCGGATAAAGTGGTATAATACAATATTCCATAAGAGGAGTGATCAATATGTTTGGCAAAAAAATCAGAGTGGCTTTGATGATGGGGTTATTGATAGCCATTGTGTTGTTCATGTGCAGCTGTTCAGGTTTGATTGAAGTGTTTGTGAACATTTCCAATGAGCACACCGGTACGATTTTTTTCTCCGTTTATACTTCGGAAGGGCTGGGCATTAAACTTTACAACGGCATTCCCATGCAGCCCGGCGCCACCACTAAGGTAACGCTTGAAAATGCGCAAGGCTATTATTTTCATTTTTCAACCAGTATCGGAGGGCTTTACTATGTTTGGGTAGAAGAAATCGGCGGTGTCGAAACCCATGATATCCCCTGGGTCAACAGCAAGACTTACCACATCGGGGATCTAAGCATAGGTGAATGGCAAATTATTATGTAAAAAAAGCTTTTACGCTTTGGGAAAGTATTAAAGGGTGTGCTTTTTGCCAAGATAGGTCTGATAGACATTGAGGAGGGCCCGGATTTGTTCTTCAAATGGATCATATTGTTTCAGGATCTGTTCCATGTCCTTTTGCTTGGATGCGTTTTCAATGATTTGACGTTGCTCCAAAATCAGTTCACTGCCCAAATAGTCCAAAGAAGATTTGAGATAATGAACCCCTTCATAGATCTGTTCAAAATCGGAATGGCTTAACCCATCCTGAATCTTTTTCATCGTTGGGGGAACTTCTTTAATAAACTCTCCAATAATGAGTTTGATCGTATCTTCATCTAAATTTGCACGAATGAGTTTGCTCATGATTTCCTCTGGAATGTCCGCCTGTTCGTTGGAGGGCGTTTGAGAAAAAACGGCTTTGATCAGGTTGGCTAATTGTTTTTTTGAAACCGGCTTGCTCAGTACGTCCTGAAAACCCAATGACTTCAGATCGACTGCATGGTCGGTGATATTCATGCCTGTTATGGCAACAAAAATAGTGTTCTTTCCCTCTTGACCCTGTCGGATTCGCTCCATGATTTCAGTTCCCTTCATTTCGGGCATATGAATATCCATCAAAACCAGATCGTAAGGATTGCTTTTAATAGCTTCAAAAGCTTGAAGACCGTTATGAGCACAATCAATCTGTTGAAACCCCATATCGGATAAATAATTTCTCAACACTTCTACGTTGATGGCATTATCATCTGCAATAAGCAAGCGTTTATTTGTCAATGATTGCGTTTGAACAAGGCCCGGTTTGACATCTACCGCTTCAAAAGGAATACTCACAGTGAAGGTGCTTCCTTTGCCCTTTTCACTTGTTAAGTGTAAATCCCCCTCAAAGATCTTGACCAATTTCTTCACAATCGATAATCCGAGTCCCGTTCCCCTCACCAACCGGCTGTTTTCCAATTGAGCAAAAGGATCAAAGATTTGCTGTTGCAACTCTTTTTCAATTCCCGTACCCGTGTCAATCACGTCAAAAATAAGACGGTTTGATTGTGCATGAACCTGCAGTGAAATGGAACCTTGGCGGGTAAATTTCACCGCATTGGACAGCAGATTATTCAAAATTTGGCTCAAACGTAATGGATCCGTTTTGATGAATGATGGGCTGTTATTGTCTTTTTGGATTTTCCACAAGAGTCCTTTTTGTGCGGTTAAGGCGGTATAAGTCTGATCAAAGTCATCCAGAAAATCGGACAGGGAAACGGTTGAAGGATGAAGAACGAACTTGCCTGCTTCGATTTTTGCCGTATCCAGGATGTCGTTTAATATCTCTTGAAGATTAATGGAACACGTTTTGATGGTCTCCATGGCTTGACGTGTTTCCTCATCGGGGTTTTTCTGAAGCAGCGTATCCGCCATCCCCATAATCCCCATCAGGGGGTTTCTGATCTCGTGGCTTGTCTGTGCCACGATTTCTGATTTCATTTCGGCCAATTTGACCGCTTCGTTTTTTTGGAACTCTAATTCATCGTTTCTTTTTTCCATTAAATAGTTATCCTTGACAAGGGCTTTGAAATGCACGATTAAAATTAGACCAAAACCGATACTGCCGAATATCAAACCAATGTGGGAAAGATTTGGGCCAATCACTCTCAACAAATGCCAAGTGATCAGATAATGAATAAAGGTCAAACATAAAAAGAAGATAGGGGCAATCAGCCATTCTTTTCCCTGTGGTTTCAGGGCAAGTAAAGCCGCTGCTGTTAAGATGGTGATGATATTTAAAACCGTTGACTGTGCTACCCAACTGGAAAATGAGTAAAGATCGGGTTGCAGAAATCCAAACAAGACGACAACAGTTGTGGCGATGAGAATCAACTTTGATATTTTTAACCGTTCGGTCGTATATAATTCCATGGCTGCCAGCATAAACCATGTGGCGAAAAAACCTGACCCGGAAGCGATTTTTCTTACCCACAGTAGTATTTGCAAACTCCCGGTGGTGATTCTGTACCGCTCTTCAAAGACGTAGAGACCGGATAAAAACATGCATAATCCCAAATAAAAGAAAAGCCGTCTTGTTTTTTGATAGGAAAAACCCAAGACGATCAAGATAACACCCAATAAAATAGCCGCCCCGATTGAGACAAACGGGATGTAGGTTCTGAAGAGGTTTTCAACGTACACCTTAACGTAGGTATCGGGATAATTGGTTAATATCGGCGGTTTGTCGATGCCATAAGTGTAAAGGGCGTAGATTTCAATGGTCAGTGTATTGGTATTAGCGCTAAGGCGATGTTCATCCAGGGTCAGCACTTGCACATGATTCCACACATTGGATGTTTTATTTTCCGGATCGCCGATCTGGGCAATGAGGGTATCGTTTAACCAGACCTTATACCCGTTTGAAGAAATAAAGGGTAATACAAGATAGGGATAAGACCCGTCAAATTCTTTTGTGAATTTGGCATATAACGATTGATCAGTAAAGGCATGGTAGGGAACTTCAACGGCCTGTATTTCACTTTGAATTATAGGCGATTGCTCCGGCATCCTTTCCAGAGTCCATTTTCCACCGAGACGGGTTCCGGGGATGTCACTTGCCCAATCCTGAATAAAATAAAGGCACAAAAATAACAAAAGAGCTATTGTCATACCGATTATGATTGCTTTATACTTCATATTCTATGCGCTTATCCATTCAAAGCTCTTGATCATAACTCGAATTCACCATTATTCTCCTGAATTTGTCCGTTGGTATTATACACCCGCCTAAAAATTGAGCGATAAAAAACTCATTTGTCTGTTTATCATGACGAATCATTATTAAAACACATATCTTGCACCCAACGAAGTGGTAAACGACATGGCAGGAACCGGAAAAGCAAAAATCAAGGGTACGATCTCCAAGAAGGCTTCACAGGTGTGACCGTTGTCCAGTTCAAAAGGAATTTGAATGCCGAATGGAATCCTGGCCGAAAGCATGAATGCCTCAAAAGAACCGGGAATCGTAACACCTGCGCCTATACCCCAATAGCTGTCTATGGATTGATCCTGGATTTCAAATAAACCTCCCAATTCTACAACCTTTTCCATTATACCCCATCTCGGCATGAAAAGGCATGGGGCCAGATTAGCTCAAGTCGTTTTGGACGGTAAAAAACCCCCTCAAAAAATACTTGACAAACCGAACTATTTTGGGTATAATTAGTTAGGATACGAAATTGTTTACAAAAAAATCCGTCTAATAAATAGGGTATAAAAAAGGAGGTGGTATGATGAAAGCGAAAATCAAAGCGTTTTTTATCGGTGACGAGGACATTCAAAAAATCAAACAGGATAATCTTGAAAAAACAGCTTTAAACGGTGTTGATCTTTTTAGACCATTTTAAAAAAAAAGAGGTGATGATGATGTTCAAAAGAACGGGAAGCAAATTTGCGGCAACGCTAAGATACATCGGTGAGAGGAATCCAATCCAATTGGCATCTTATTCATTTAGTCCGGATAATCCGGCACAGGAAAAATTCTGGACTTAACGAAAAGATATAGGGCAACAAAAAAAGCGGCTCAAAGGCCGCTTTTTTTGTTTGATTTCGCCATACCCACTAACCACTATCATTTCATCAAAAAATATTATCTGATATTTAACAGAAAAGTCCTAAATGATCTAGAAAAATTGCTTGACATTCCGAATCAATTCTGATATGATACACACGAACATCAAATTGAGAAGAAAGGTGGCGAGTAAAATGATGAAAGTAATGTCTGTAAACGTGTCCGTATTTGCAAGCGTTCTTTGCGCTCAGTTCGTCGATCAATCGCCAGGCCTTTTTTTGTTGCATGGGTTTTATAACAGTTAGTTTGACTGTTATTCCGATACTAAAGGCCGTGGTGAATCAAAAAACCACGGCCTTTTTTTTTCGGAACATTGCTTAATGGATTATTTTTAAATCATTGGAAAGGAGGGGATATCATGAAATTCAAAAAAAGAAAAGAGTATGGCAACGATGACTATTTCGAGAGGATGAAACAGGAAAATCTTGAAAAATCAGCATTAAACGGAATTGATTTATTCAGACCATTTTAAAATGATTTCAGTACGATCAAAAAAAGAAAGGAGGGAGAATGATGCAGATGAAAAAAAGAAAGCAGAATTATGAAGGCATGGAATACTTGGAAGAAGTCAAATTCAAAGTCATGAAAAGTCTTTCCGAGAATTCAGGTTTCATCAACAGACCCTTTTAAAGGGAGGTGACAAGATATATGAAGTCAAACAAGCTTAATTCTCAGAATTGTTGGATTTTTTCAGAAATTTCATTGGACCGATCAGCAAGAATCAACGATGGATCAAAAAGCAACGCAGAATCAATGAGAATCATCATATAAAAAACGATAAGGAGTGATAAATATGACAAGCAGAACAGGGAGTAAATTTAATGCAACGGTGCAATATTTAGGTGTTCAGAATTCAAAAGGATATGATCTTATTTCATTGAGTCCGGACAGATGTTCCTTCGAGAAATTTTGGACTTAAAGTACACAAAACACTTTTCGAAATATAAGAAAGCGGCCACTTGTGCCGCTTTCTTTTTTGTTAAAGTCCCAGATTTTTGATCGCCTGTGTGATCCATTCGCCTTTTTTACCGGGGGCATCAAACGGCACCCAGGCACTTTTCATGTAAAAGACATCTGCCTGCCAAAAACCATCCGATCTTTGTTTTTTTCTTAAAATGTCATAAGCCTCTTGGCAATGGGCATGTTCTAAAAGGTCGTTGTCTTTCATTAGGGTTAATAGTTCTATCAGATTGGTTTTATACGGGTAGGGATAAAAATTCTCCATGATTGATGGTTCAATGGGTTTGTTTGATGAAAGGCGTTGATAGAGATGATGGCCGAGGATGTAAGACAAGCCTTTCTGGAGTTTTTTCTCCCCGTCAAATGAAAGACCCTGTCGTTTTTTATATTCAGTTAATGCAATCATAGATTTAACCACACCATAAAAACAGGGAACGGTTTTCATACAACCGCCGTACTTGGTGTATAAATCTTTGCCTTCCCAAGCGCAATCAAGGTCTCTTTCCACATTTTGATAATCCAATATCCACTGAATACCGGCATCGATGTATGGTTTCCTTTGAGGAGCAAGTTTCAGAAGAATGGTACAGATCATGGCGTTATGACAGGCCAGCAACCCGTTTTGGTTGCCGTTGAGTGAAAACCCCTCTCCAATGAACGTTTTTTCCGCCAACACGTCCAGCCAATCTTTGACAGGTATTAATTTGCTTACAAACGGAATTTCTGACAACTCCAAGAGCCGCCACTCATAGGCACGGATACCCACAAATGTATCCGCTTTTCGTTTTGGAGGGGTTAGCAACTTTTCGATCAGTTCGGATTGTTTCAGTCGTTGTAGGGCTTGTTTTTCAGCTACAGCTTCACCATTGTCAACCCGTTTTTTTAAAGTCAGTGCCGAATCTTCTTTCATCTGATCACCTTCAACCCTTCCTCATCTCAATTCCAAGTTCTTTTTCTTTTCGTTCATACACCCCTTACCATTTGATGAGCTCTGATTTGTTCATGCCACCTTTTTCAAAATCATACGTTCTCCGATTGATCATATTCACTCAAAGCCTGCAACGTACAAAACACACCTGATTCATTGATGCCAAACGTCACCGCATACCCATAAAACGCCATATAAAAGGCATTTTCGGACCCATCTGTCAGTAAATTCAAGAGAATTTCCGGATTGTTATAAAAATCAAAATTCATACCACGCTCTTTCACATCCCCATCTCAGACAAAAGGCATTTTTTTGTTATCCCATTATACAGGATGTAAGGAATAAAACTATTTCTTAATCATCTTGCACATGATCAAATGAATCAGTCTATGTTTTAAAGACCCATGGTAGAATTTGTAAACAATGACAAGGAGATGATGGCATGATCCGATACCCTCAACCGTTAAGAAAAGGAGATACCATCGGAATATGTGCCCCGTCTTCCGGGGTGGAAAAGCCGTTTACATATAAACTGGATAACGCAAAAAAACAGTTGAATGACAGGGGATATCGTTGTGTTGAAACAGCATCGGTTAGAAATGGTGAATTTCTGACCAGTCATGCACCAACAATTCGGGCAAAGGAATTTGAATCCTTGTATTTTGACGGCTCAGTAAAAGCCATCATTCCGCCTTGGGGTGGCGAATTTCTGATGGATATGCTTCCCTTTTTGGATTTTGAAGCACTGGAAAAGGCAACGCCCAAATGGGTGATGGGGTTTTCGGACACCAGCACGTTGTTGTTT
>ERZ795057.1116-NODE-1116-length-24395-cov-13.493139_pt1 | contig 24395 bp, 23 predicted proteins | sample MGYA00375141_ERZ795057 | MGnify/ENA primary metagenome ERZ795057 (study PRJEB30186, sample SAMN05720163) | activated sludge metagenome | isolation source: Anaerobic digester | place: Hong Kong | collected 2015-01-26 ... | reverse complement strand
ATTCGGGGTCGACTCATCCTACTCCACTGCCCCCCGTTGATAGAACATGAGGTTCTGCTTCTATCTAAAAAATTTATCTGTATCCGGTTGGATATAAAGATTTGTAACCGTTTTTCCGATCTGTTGGGGCAATAACGCTACATCAGTACGCATATATCTAGGAAGACAAGGAGAAAGCTTATGGATGTCACCACGAAGAAGACAGAAGATGCCCTCATAGTCAAAGTTTCCGGTTCTGTCGACACCGAGGCTGCAGAGGTCCTGAGGGTTGAACTTGGAAAAATCTTAAAGCTCCGTCCTGAGAAGGTAATCATGGATTTAAGTCTTGTTCCCACGATGGGATCTTCAGGTATCGGTAAGATCTTGATCTTCTTCAAGGGCCTGGACAGCAATAAGGCGAGTTTTGCAATCAATGGTATTCACGAGAACCTCTACAATATATTCAAAGCTGTGAAATTAGATAAACTATTCCCGATATCCATGAGGTAGAACAAATGGAGATTATTAAAGACCCCTCAGGTACACTTGTTTTCAAGGGACAGATGATCGCACCTCAGATCGAAGCAATACATTCAAAAATCGAACCCCTCATAGATGAAATATTGCCCGAAGCCGCCTTCGATCTGTCGCAGATTACTGAAATAGACATAGCGGGACTTCAGCTCATGCTTGCACTGAAAAAGACAATCGAGAGTGAAGGATCCTTCCAGATCAGGGCTCTCAGCCCTCCTGTAAAAGAATGTATCATGCTCGCCGGCTTTGACATGCTCCTGAAGGAGGTGGTTTGATGAAAAAGAAGATTCTCGTTGTTGATGATTCTGCCACCCTCAGGGCTTCGGTTAATTATACGCTGAAAGAAGCCGGATTTGACACCATCAATGCCGTAAACGGGGCAGATGGACTCACCAAGCTCAATATGGCCGTAAAGGCCGGAGATCAGATAGGCATGATCATCAGCGACATCAATATGCCGGTAATGGACGGCATCACCTTTATCAAAGAAGTCAAGAAGACCCCTTTCAAATATACTCCTATCCTGGTTCTCACTACCGAGTCGCAAGAGGAGATGAAACAGAAAGGGAAAAACGCAGGGGCATCCGGATGGCTGGTAAAACCATTCAAACCGGAACAGCTTATATACGTGACCAAGAAATTTATGAGGTAAATCATGGCAATCGATGAATTGGTCCAGATATTCTTAGAAGAAAGCGAAGATGAAATCAGAGAACTCGAAGCAGGTCTCATCAAACTAGAGGAAGACCAGGAAGATGACAACATTATCAACAAGGTTTTCCGTGCAGCTCATACGATCAAGGGCTCTGCAGGTCTTGTGGGTTTTGATGAGGTGAGCAATTTCACGCACAATATCGAAAACATCCTCGACAGGATACGGAACAGGGAGCTCAAGATAACGAAGAAACTCATCTCCAACCTGCTCTCGGCCATAGACCTGCTCAAGCGAATGATTTCGGCATCTGCCGATGGAGAGGAATTTGACAGGATCGAGATCGAGAACATAACTTCAACCCTGAAACGCTTTATCGGGACAAAAGAATCGAACAAGGAAACATCCGGTGCGGATACGGCAAAACAATCTTCCGGAAAAGAGAAGATCATCTCCATCAATATGAAGTTCAGGTCCGACATCCTTTCCACCGGGCAGGATCCGATCATGCTCATCCGGGAACTGGCTGACAACGGTGAAATCCTTGAAACCCATGCATATACCGATTCAATCCCGGATTTCTACACGATAATTCCCACCACCTGTTATACATGGTGGGAAATCGTCATGAAGACAACGAGGCCTCTCTCGGATATTCAGAATGTCTTCCTCTTTGTCGTTGACGAGAATGAAATCGTTATTGAAGACATCTCCGATCAATACAGGGAGGGCGTCGATCTATCCCTTGCAGAAAAGCCAATCGGTGAAATTCTCGTAGAGAAGGGAATCGTAAAGCCCGGCGATATTGAAGAGGTACTCAAGGATCACAAGACAACCGGTGAGGTTCTTGTGGAAATGGGGAAAGCGCCGAAAGAGGTTGTGGAAAGAATGGCGCTTGCCCAGTCTCAGAGCAGAAAGATTGCAAAGGCCTCCACCATTCGCGTCGATACCGAGAAGCTCGACAAACTGGTAAATCTTGTGGGTGAGATGGTTATCAGTGTCGCCCGCATGTCCCAGCTGGCCAGCGAGATCGATGGAGCGGCCGAGTCCAGATCCATGCAGGGAGCAACCGCATCTCTCGAGAGAATATCCAGGGAACTTCAGGAACAGGTAATGAGGGTCCGGATGGTCCCGGTAGAAGGCACATTCAACAGATTCCGCCGTGTCGTAAGAGATATGTCCTTTGAACTCGGCAAGAAGATAGATATCCAGATGAGCGGTACGGAAACCGAATTGGACAAAAATGTCATAGAGCAGATCGGCGATCCTTTAAAGCACATGATCAGGAATTCCATAGACCACGGGATCGAAACACCCGAAGAAAGAAAACGTCTCGGCAAGCCTGAGGAAGGGACAATTTGGCTCAAGGCATTTCAGCGCGAGGGCAACATATTTATCGAGATCACCGATGACGGCAAAGGCATAGACAAACAAAAGGTGCTGGAGCGGGCCATAGAAAAGGGCCTGGCAGAGCCTGGCAAGTCATATTCTGACAAGGAGATCTTTGATATGCTCTTCGCACCGGGTCTCTCCACCGCCGAGAGAGTCAGTGAGATTTCCGGCAGAGGGGTCGGGATGGATGTGGTAAAGAAGAACATCGAGGATCTCCATGGATCGGTCGATATCATCTCCGAGACCGGCAAGGGGTCCACATTCCGGGTCAAGCTCCCTCTGACGCTCGCCATAATCGACGGCATGATGGTCAGAGTTGGCGGTGAGGTCTTAACCATACCTCTGTCCGTCATAGACAAATCAGTTCGCCCCTCCAATGCCGAGGTAAAGACAGTGGAAGGTAAAGGCGAACTCGTTGATATACGGGGCGACTACATCCCGCTCGTACGGTTGTATGACCTCTTCAAAATCCCGTCGGAAAAGACCGATCCCACCGATGCCCTCGTCGTTGTTCTTCAGGGTACTGCGAGTCGCTTCGGTGTTCTTGTGGATGATGTTCTTGGACAAACACAGGCGGTGATCAAGAGCATTGATAAGAATTTCCGGAAGATAGAAGGAACTTCAGGGGCTACAATCCTCGGCAACGGGAGGGTGTCCCTTATCCTCGATGTCCATGGCATGGAACACATGGCTTTTGAGGCATGATATGGATAAACACAAGACTTTAATCACAAAACGAAAGGAAATGAACTACTCCGATACACCCAAGCGACTGGATGTTGCCTGGTTAATTTCTCTTAACGACATCTATATACAGGGGGCATAAGATGAAACTGAAATTGAAGTTACGCGGTAAGTTGCTTACACTCAGTCTTCTGGCCGGTCTGCTGCCGTTACTCTTTACCATTATCTACATCGGCAACCGCAGCGTAGCCGTACTCGAAGAACAGGCTCAGGATTATCTGAAGTCAAAGGTAGAAGGCTTTGCGCGCATGGCCGATGTACGCTACGGGGCAATATCCGGCAATCTCGACATCATCAGGGATCAGCTCACCAAAAGCCTCAAAGCGGATCTCATAAATGAAGCGAAGAAAGAGAAGTACTATGATTCCGGCTACCTGCTCATCATGGATACGGAAGGTCAATGCATATACCATCCCTCAGCACAGTACAACGGCAACAAAACACTGTATGAAACCTACGACTTCATCAGAAATGCCGTGAATCAACGGCAGGGCTACTTCAAATATGAGCTGGACGGAACAAAGAGGTGGGGTCATCTGGTCTATAACAAGGACCTCAACTGGATCATGTGGGGCACGGCCTTTGAAGACGAGATCTTTACCAAGGTCAACTCGCTGAAGACGCAGATGTACGTCTTTTTCATCTTTGTCTCGATCATCATTGCCATTGCCGTAACCTGGGTTGCCACAAAGATTGCACGGGTCGCCAATGATATTTCAAACAAGATGATGGACATTGCCCAGGGTGATGCGGACCTTTCCGTGCGTCTTCCTGTCCTGTCAGAGGATGAAGTCGGAGACATAGCCCACTGGTTCAATGAATTCGTCAGCAAGCTGGAGGAAGTCATTATCAGCGTCAAACGCGCCGCAATCCAGGTGGACTCGGCAACTCAGGAGGTCTCGGCCGGTTCTCAGGGGTTGTCCCAGGCAACGCAGGAACAGGCCTCTGCAATCGAGCAGATCGCTGCAACCATCGAAGAGATGACCTCGTCAATCAAACAGAATGCCTCCAATGCATCCGAGGGCAGAGAGATGGCAAAGACCATGGTGAAGATGGCCAACACCAGTGGTGAGGCATCACAGGAGCTGGTTCTCGGCATGGGTGAGATATCCGAGGCATCCAAGAAGATTGGCGACATCATCGTGACTGTCAATGAGGTGGCTTTCCAGACCAACCTCCTTGCCCTCAATGCAGCGGTTGAGGCGGCCCGCGCCGGTGAACACGGAAAAGGATTCGCCGTTGTTGCCGAAGAGGTCCGGGCCCTTGCCCAGCGAAGTGCGGAAGCGGCAAAACAGATCAAAGCCCTCATTGAGGATACGGTGGGCAAGATCGGCGCCGGCGATGATATGGTCAAAAAATCCAGGGAATCGCTCGAGGAGATCATCTCCTACATCGAAAATCTGTCCCAGACCATGGACGAGATAGCTGCGGCATCATCCGAGCAGGCTAGCGGTGTGGATGAACTGAACAGGGCTATCGCCCAGATAGACAACACAACACAACAGAACTCATCAACAGTGGAAGAACTGGCAAGCACATCGGACAACCTGAGCACTGAAGCAAAAGAACTTTCTCAGACTGTCGGAAGGTTCAAGGTTTCAGGAATCGATGCTGTGGCCAATGGGAAGCCATCTTTGAAACGCACGAAACCTGTACAGCAGATGAAACAGGCACCACGCGTAAGCACCTATGACGATTTCGAGGAGTTTTAATACATGAATGTAGTTCATGTAAAAAAGATATGAGGTGCTTATCATGAAGTTCCAATTAAAATTACGAGGAAGACTGACTGCTCTCGCCCTCGTAGCCGGGCTGGTACCGCTTTTTATTGCCATCATCTATGTTGGGCATAGAAGTGGCGTACTCCTTGAAAATCAGGCACAGGAGTACCTGAAGGCAAAGGTGGACGGATTCGCCAGCATGGTTGAGGTTCGTTTCAATTCCATAGAAGGCAACCTTGATATCATCAAAGAACAACTCAGAAAGAATCTCAAGGACGAACTCGTCAAACAGGCTGCAAAGGAACGGTACTTCGGTTCCGGATCATTGATGATCTTCGATGCACATGGCATCTGCATCTACCATCCAAAACCGGAGTACAAAAACAACTCGACCCTGTATGAAAGATCAGAGGATATCAGAACAGCCATATCGCAGAAACAGGGTGTGTTCAGATACAGTGATGGTGGCAACGAGAAGATTGCCTATCTGAGGTATATCGATAATCCCGGATGGATCCTCTGGGGCGAAGCACCTGCTGACGAGATCCTCTCGAATGTCACTATCCTCAAGGCGAAGATGTGGGTGTTTTTCTTTGTAATATCGCTCTTTGTTGCCATCGGAAGCACACTTTTTGCCTCAAAGATAGCGAAAAGGGCCCGGGATATCTCTTCGAGAATGATGGATATCGCACAGGGTGAAGCTGACCTCTCCGTTCGTCTTCCTGTTCTGTCAAAGGATGAAGTGGGGGAAATTGCCCACTGGTTCAATGAATTTGTAGCAAATCTCGAGGATGTCATCACCAAGGTGAAGAATACGGCTCTTCATGTGGACGATGCCACGCAGGGGGTAGCTGCCAGGGCACAGGGCCTCTCCCAGGCGACACAACAGCAGGCATCGTTCATCGAAGAGGTTGCAGCCACCATTGAGGAGATGACTTCGTCGATCAAACAGAACGCTTCAAATGCATCACAGGGAAGAGAAAAGGCACAGGCTATGGTCCAGGTGGCAAATACCAGCAGCGAGGCCTCAAAGGAATTGATGATGGGCATGGGCGATATATCCAATGCCTCAAAGAAGATCGGCGACATCATCGTGACGGTCAACGAAGTCTCGTTTCAGACCAACCTCCTCGCTCTTAACGCAGCGGTCGAGGCTGCCCGAGCAGGCGAGCATGGGAAAGGCTTTGCCGTTGTTGCCGAAGAGGTCCGCGCCCTCGCCCAGCGATCCTCCGATGCAGCCAGACAGATCAAAGACCTTATCGAAGACACGGTAACTAAGATCGGAGCAGGCGATGCCATGGTAAAGAGATCGGGAGAATCTCTCAAAGAAATCATCTCACATATTGAGAACCTTTCCCTTACCATGGATGAAATCGCAGCCGCATCATCCGAACAGGCATGCGGGGTCGACGACCTGAACAGGGCTGTCTCACAGATAGACTCGACGACGCAGCAAAACGCATCTACGGTGGAGGAACTCGCGAGCACATCCGACAACCTCAGTAATGAGGCAAAGTATCTCGCAGAGACAGTAGAGAGGTTCAAGGTCTCCAACAGCGACGGCAATGCACCCCATAATATCAGGCAGATGCAGGCCGCAGGATTCCCTTTTGAGGAAGATATGTTAACCGCACCACACGCAACTAAAGACGACAATTTCGAGGAATTTTAAGGAGGTGCATGCATGGCTACAAACACGGCTACAAGCGCAGAAAACACAAAGGTGCTGACCTCGCAGTATGTGACGTTCTTACTGGGAGAGGAAACATACGGCATCTCGATCTTAAAGCTCAATGAGATAATAGCATACCAGAACTGTACCACTATCCCGAATGTACCTGGTTTTATCAAGGGAGTGCTGAATCTCAGGGGCATCGTGGTCCCTGTGATCGATTTGAGAGAACGGTTTTCAATGGAAACAAAGGCCTATGATCAGTTCACGGTAATTATGATCCTCGATGTCTCCGGACGGATCATGGGGCTCATTGTTGATGCGGTCAGCGATGTCATTACCCTGAACGAAGAAGACATCAAGCCACGACCGAATTTCTCCACCTCGATCAGCACACATTTCATCCACGGCATGGGGGTAAAAGACAACAAGTTCGTAATCTTACTGGATGTTGACAAGCTACTGTCAGATGAAGAGCTGAATATGGTCGATGGAGTTTAGGCTTGATCGCACAGTCTTTTGACCTTTCTGAAAGAGAATTCAAGCTCTTCCAGGAGATTATTCATCGTGAGACAGGCATCCATATGTCTGACAAGAAAAAAAAACTCATTGTCGCCCGACTCTCCAAGAGACTGAGAGCGCTGAACCTCCAGAGTTTTACCCAGTACTACGAATATCTCAATGACAGCGCGAATGCGGACAATGAAATCGTCAATCTCATCAATCGCATAACTACGAACAAAACGAATTTCTTCCGGGAAAATCATCATTTTGAATTTCTGGCAAAGGAACTGTTTCCACACATGATTGCCCGCAGCGAGGTTTCCGGTGCCAGGCGTCTGAGGATCTGGTCAGCCGGATGTTCATCGGGAGAAGAGCCATACACGCTTGCGATGGTTGCGGCCGAGGCATTCAAATCTCAACGCGGATGGGATATCAAGATTCTTGCCACAGACCTTGATACCGAAATCCTGGGCAGGGCGATCGAGGGCGTGTATCCCACCCAGGCCGTATCCTCTATTCCGAAGGATTATCTTGCCCGGTATTTCATAAGAAGCTCAGACGGCTATACGGCAGGGAATGCATTAAAATCCATGATCACCTTTCGGAAACTGAATCTCATGGACACAACCTTCCCCATGAAAAGACCGTTTGATATAATCTTCTGCAGGAACGTAATCATCTATTTTGATGCTCCGACAAAGGAAAGCCTTCTTACGCGATTTTACCATCACCTTAAAGACGGCGGCTATATGTTTATCGGACACTCCGAGTCTCTCATGCACATGAGAGATAAATACAAGTACCTCAAACATACTATTTATAAAAAGGCTTAATATGCTCAAGCGATATAGCGAAAAGTTCAAACGCAACATGGTGATCATCTACCCGGGTGAATACTATGTCAGCTCCGAGGACATCATTGCAACCGTTCTCGGATCGTGTATCGCTGTATGCATAAAGGACAAAAAGACCGGGATAGCAGGGATGAACCATTTCATGCTGCCGGGTGATGTGCGCTCTGTAGATATGTTCCTGTCCGCATCTGCAAAATACGGCATGTTCGCCATGGAGCAGCTGATAAATAATATGATCAAGAAGAATGGTTCAAAAAAGGATTTTGAAGCCAAGGTGTTCGGCGGCGGCCATGTACTCAACTTCAGGAAGACCGACGGCAATGTACCCGAGTCGAATATCGAATTTGTCAAGGCGTTCCTGAAGATGGAACAGATATCAATAGTGAGCAAGGATGTAGGCGGGTATTCCGGAAGGAAGATCCTGTTTTTCCCCGATACGGCAAAGGTCCTGCTGAAACGTCTTGAATCAACGGTGGATGAAAGTATCATCAGGGCCGAGAAATCATACCAAGATAAATTGTATGAAGAAAACGAAAAACTGCAGAATGCAGGTGGTGATTTAACGCTTTTCTAGGCAGATGGGATGAAAAAGACAAAGGTACTTATCATCGATGATTCAGCTTTGGTCAGAAAACTGCTGAAGGACATTCTCTCTTCCGACCCCATGATCGAGGTCGTAGGGACGGCACCGGATCCCATCCTGGCGATACGGAAGATAAAATCTCTCACTCCTGATCTGATAACGCTCGATATTGAAATGCCGAAAATGGATGGTCTGACCTTTCTGGCAAAGCTCATGAGATCACAACCCATGCCGGTTTTGATGTTCTCTTCCCTTACACAAAAGGGGGCCGAGGCAACCATTAAGGCGCTTTCTCTGGGGGCCATCGACTTTATTGCAAAACCGACGGTAAAACTTTCCGAAGGCATCGAAGGCCTTCGATCCGAACTGATCACAAAGGTCAAGGCGGCGTCAGGGGCAAAACTCAAAAAGGCTATCGCCCCACCCATGCTTGAGGTTCCTCCCAAGCACGGAATGGATGCTATTATAAAGGCGCAGAAGGTGCCGCCTGCACGAGAAGGAGAAAAGGTGCTCGTTATCGGTGCCTCAACCGGCGGCACGGTTGCAATCGAGCAGATCCTCAACAAACTCCCGGCAGATGCACCGCCTACGCTGATCGTGCAGCATATGCCCCCTGTGTTCACCAATTCCTTTGCAAAACGGGTCGATACCATATCCCGGATGAGTATCATTGAAGCGCAGGATAACGATCTGCTGAAAAGGGGGGTCGCGCTCATCGCCCCGGGCGGCATGCATATGATCCTGAACAAGGGACCAAGGGGCTATTATGTGACAATCAAAGACGGCCCTCCGGTGAACAGACATAAACCGTCTGTGGATGTCCTGTTCAGATCTGCAGCGAACACGCTGGGATCAAATGCTGTTGGGATTATCCTCACCGGTATGGGAGACGATGGTGCCCGGGGTTTGAAAGAGATGAGAAGCGCAGGCGCATTCACCATTGCACAGGATGAAGACTCCTGCGTGGTGTTCGGCATGCCCAAGGTGGCCATTGAGATGGAGGCAGTGGAAAAGGTTTTGCCTCTGGGTTCGATCGCACAGTTTGCTTTGAATATGACTAAACAGGAATAATGAGGATGCCTCCCTGGAAATGCCATGACAGGATCCATACAAACCATCTTGACCATCGATCACGATGAACATGCCTCGGATTTCATTTGTACGGCACTGTGTGAAAAAGGATTCACCGTCCATACCTCTTCAGACATCGGTGAAGGATTCAGGAAGTTCACCGAGCTGAAACCTGATCTGGTAATTCTCAATATAGAGACCTTCTCAGACAATGGGTTCAAGCCACTGCGGGAACTCACTCAGACAGATCCCCATGCACTGGTCATCTGTATGGGAACAAGCCATGATGACGCTCTGGCCATGGAATGCATACGCCACGGGGCAAAGGATTATCTGAAAAAACCGCTGGGTTTGAAGGATCTTCTGGGCTCGATCGAACGGATCACCACCCACCAGCATCTTTTGAAGACATCCACTGAACCTGATGTCACCTGTGTACAGCTTGAGACGAAACGACTTGTGTTCGGCAATGATACGAAGAAGCTGCCATATATCATAAATCAGGCAGTATATAATGCCGGGGCAGTATGTCCTGATATCGTGATGCTCAAGATAGCTCTCAGCGAGATCGTGCTCAATGCAATCGAGCATGGCAATCTCGGCATTACCATGAAGGAAAAATCCGCTGCTACGGACAGAGGGGATTATAAAGACATCCTCTCCCAGAGGAGAAACGATCCGAGATACAAGGACCGGGTCGTGACGCTGGATGTGTCCATGGACCGGGAAAAGCTGGTTTATACCGTCACTGACCAGGGAGAAGGTTTTGATTATGAGAACGTACTTGACAGCGATCCCAGCTCCCACATTGGAAGCGGCCTGGGGTTGTTTATAGTGAGAAGCTTTTTCTCGGAAGTCGTCTATGAGGGTTGTGGAAACAGGGTCAGGCTTGTATATCTCAAATCCCCCCGGAAGACACAAATGATCCCTCCCTCTGTCGACTATCAGGAATTTCTCCACAAACTGACAAACACCCTGCCGTCAGGATTTCTGGTTCTGACGGAAAACGGTTCCGTGACATTCTGGAACGATGCTGCAGAGCAGATTACCTCAATCAGCAGATCGGACATGATCGGCACCCGTCGCGAAGATCTTGCAGATGAGATAGCCCAGCTCCTCAATCCGGAGATCGACGAGGTCATGTTGATCAACAGTGATGGCGAGCCCCGTGTTATCGACAAGAGTATCCACGAGATCGAACTGGATGGAGGAATCAGGAACACGGCGGTGATCTTCTCCGACATCACGGACATGCTGAACAGGAAACGGGAAATGGAAATATTGCTCATGGAGACTGCAGAGTCGAAGGACCTCATGGAGGAGCAGGCTGCCAAGCTCGCCATGGCGCTGGCAGAGGTGGATGAAAAGAATGATATCATTGAGGGCCAGAACATCAAGATGGTGGATGAACTCAAGATGGCCGGCAGGCTCCAGAAAAGCCTTCTCCCGAATATTTACGAGAATCTTAACGGGGTCAGCGTCTCATCCAAGTACATACCCTCCATTCACATCGGCGGCGATCTGTATGATGTGGTGGACATCGGGCATGGCATGACCGGATTTATCATTGCAGACGTATCCGGACATGGTGTTGCAGCGGCCCTGGTGTCTTCCATGTTCAAGATGAGTTTTCATGCCCTGGCGGCAAATGTCGCAAGCCCGAAGATCCTGTTTCACATGCTCAATCAGGAGTTTAATCCCATTCTTACCGAAGATTACATCACTGCATTCTACCTTCTTGCAGATTGTACAACCAACACCATAACCTATGCAAATGCTGCCCACCCTACTCCGCTCCTGTTTAAGAAACGCACGTCGGAAATCATTGAGCTGGATACCGATGGACTTTTCCTTGGCATGTTCGATGAAGGCATGTACGAAGAAAAAACCATTACCAATATCGAAAACGGCGACGCTCTCCTGCTCTATACCGACTGCATCCTCGAGACCGAAAACACCAGGAGAGAGCCGTTTGGCAAGAACAGATTAAAAGATGTATTTGCACGGTCTCTCAAGGAATCTCATGGGCAGGATGTCATTGACAGGATAGAGGCCGAGGTAAGGAATTACAATGCCTGTGAGAACTTCGATGATGATTTTACCATGCTGCTCCTGGAGTTCTGGGAACAGGCAACACGTGTTCAGGGCATCTCATCAGGGGATAACACATTGGAAACAGGCGGGTTCATTGAATTTTAAATTAGCCTGCAGGTGTTTTATATAAAAATTGAATCCATCCGCCGCGGCGGACAGAATCAAGTGTAAAAATCTTATAAACTTTCAGGCAGGTAGCTTAAACAAACCCGGCACAATTCTTACCGGGCATCGGTCGTCTAACAGCCTACAGCCTACCACCTACAGCCTCAATCTACACCTTCCCGACATAAGGATTGAAGTACCCTCTTCTAACCGGGATCTCCTCGATCAGGCGGGCTATCCCCACACCTGAAGGCAGTTTCTGGTTGAGCATCTCCAGGTAGAAATCGGGATCAATATTGAGATTGCGCCATTGCACCATGTCTATACCACAGGTGTGAATAAACTCTTTTATCGCTGCGGCCTCTTTGGGGGCATCAGTAACGCCGGGAAATACAAACAGGTTTATGGATACGAACTTCCCTCTTTCCTTCATCTCGCGGGCACTGTCCCTGATCAAGGCGAAATCATACTGCGGGCGGAAATAGGCATTATAGGTGGCTTTCCGTGCGGAATTCATGCTGATGCGCATGCTGTCCAAGCCGGCATCGGCAAGTTCGGCAATCTTATCGGGCATGCTGGCATTGGTATTGAGGTTGATGGTTCCCTCGCTCGTCTCCTTGCGTATCAGCTTAATGGCATCCCTGATGACAGAGCTTACCATGAGGGGTTCTCCCTCACAGCCCTGACCGAAACTCACGACCGGTTTGTCTACGGTCCTGATGTGCTGCAGTGCAATCTCGGCAATCTCTCTGGGCTCCGGGATAAAGGATATCCTCTCCTGCGGTGAAGGGACAGAGCACTTTTCCTGCAGCGATATGCATCCGATGCAGCGCGCATTACATGCCGGCGAGGTGGGAAGCGGCGCCTCTTCACGTGACTGAAACAGGTTCAGGGCTGCCGGGCAGCAGTACCCCTGTGCGCAGTGGAAAAGGTGCTTCACCAGTCTGTTGTCAGGGAACATGCGTTCCCATGACTCTATACCTTTTTGTACCACCTCCATATTGAAAGTATCCGGATCCTGGCGTCTGGATTCGTCTGTCCTCAGCGCGGTGGTCACGAACCCGTCCGCCCATCCTATGGCGGTATAGGCGAACAGCGGGAGCATCTGCGCATCCGACCTCTTTTCCCATGCCGCGGTATAGGTCTGGGTATGCGCGGCGCTCAAGAATGTTGCCACGGCATATACCGGGCCTTTGCCGTCATAGGGATTCTTCTTCAGGACCACGATCTCTCCCGTGTCGCGGTCCATCCCGATGGGATACCTCTCAGGGAGCACATAGAGCTGAGATCCTTCGGGCAGACTGATGGTTTCCTCCTGCCCCACCGGAAGAAGATAGTCGCCGCTTCGAGCCACCATGGCACAGCCCTCGAAGTCCATGATGTTTCCGTTCCTGTCAGCAAAAATCATGTTGGGCATGGTATCTTTCATACCTGATGCACATAATCCATAGTTGCGTGTATTGCAAGGTTATTGCTGCCGGAGTCATTCGGGTAATATCTCCCCGCCCATGGGGTAAGATTCCCCGTTCATTAACGCCTTTCGTTTTCTTGATTAATTCAATTCATCAGTTATTATATATACTTATATTTATGGTATTGAATTTGCCTTACCTTTGTCAGCTGCTGATTTTTTTAAGCTAAACTTATACGTACAGGAGGGCACGGTATGGGGGATCATTCTGCAAACATGTATACTCCGCGTCCGGTGTCGATCACAAGGACGCTACCCCAGATTAACGAACACCGGTTGTTCCAGCTGAAGCTCGAAGATGGCGACTCGTGGGATAATTTCGGTCATCAGCCGGGGCAGTTTATCGAGGTTTCACTGTTCGGCAAAGGGGAAGCACCCATCAGTATATCCTCACCGCCCACCAGATCAGAGCATCTGGAGATCTGTGTGCGGCGTACGGGAAAACTGACGGATGCGCTGTTCGAACTGGGAAAGGGGTCCAGGCTTCACATCCGCGGACCCTACGGTAGGGGGTTCCCCCTCGAGAAACTCAAGGGAAACAATCTCCTACTCGTGGCCGGAGGTCTGGGACTGGCGCCGCTGAGATCTCTGCTTCTCTATGTTCTCGACAGGAGAGACGATTTTGACGACCTCATCTTAATGTACGGGACAAACAACCCTGACAATGTCCTGTTCAAATACGAGCTCTTGAGCTTCTTTGACCGGGACGACATCAAATACCTCTACAGTGTAGACCGTGATGAAGAGGGGATCTGGAAACAGTATGTCGGTGTGGTAACCGGGCTCTTCGACCAGGCCACCCTTTCTCCGGAGAACACCTATGCGGTCCTGTGCGGTCCTCCCATCATGTACCGGTTCGTACTCCAGAAGCTCCTGGATCTGGGGTTTGCAAAAGACCGGATCTATATGTCTCTGGAAAGAATGATGAAATGCGGTGTGGGTAAATGCGGGCACTGTGCAATCGGAGACAAGTACTGCTGCACAGACGGGCCGGTATTTAACTATACCGAGATAGAACATATAAAGGAGGCAATCTAGTCATGGCCAAGACCTCAACAATATGTCCGTTTTGTGGATGCGGGTGCAATTTTTACCTTACAACCGAAAATGGCCGCGTCGTGGGTGTTGAGCCTAGCCCGAACAACCCGATAAACAGGGGGATGCTCTGTACAAAAGGCTGGAATTCCTACGAATTCATTCATTCACCCGACAGGCTGACCGAACCGTTGGTGAGAAAGAACGGCGAGCTCAAAGAAAGTACATGGGATGAGGCGCTCGGGCTCGTAGCGAAAAGACTTGGGGAAATACATAAGGAACATGGCCCTTCCTCCCTGGCATTCCTGGCTTCGGCCAAGGTCACCAATGAGGAGAATTATATCTTCCAGAAGATGGCACGTGCCGTTTTCAAGACCAACAATGTCGACCACTGCGCCAGGCTCTGACACAGTGCAACCGTAGCCGGTCTGGCTGCAACATTCGGTTCAGGCGCAATGACCAATTCCATTGTCGAATTCGAAGATGCGGACCTCTTCTTCGTCACAGGCACCAACACGACGGCACAGCACCCGCTGATCGGGTCCAGGGTCATCAATGCGGTCCAAAACGGTGCAAAACTTGTACTGGTGGACCCCAGAGAGATCCAGCTTGCAGAATTTGCCGACATACACCTGAGGCAGAATATCGGCACCGATGTCGCTGTGTTGAACGGCATCATGAATGTGATAATCGAAGAAGACCTCTATGACAGGGAATTCGTGGAGACAAGGACAGAGGGATTTGACAAGCTCAAGTCCGTGGCAAGCCGGTATACCCCCGGCGTCGTTGAACAGATAACAGGCATCAAGTCTAAGGACCTCATGGAGGCGGCACGGTTGTATGCCCGCGCCGACAAGGCCATGATCCTCTATGCCATGGGAATCACACAGCATACCACCGGAACGGATAACGTGAAATCCTGTGCAAACCTCGCCATGCTCACCGGTCATATCGGGAGGCCCTCAACCGGGGTGAATCCGCTCCGCGGACAGAACAACGTACAGGGTGCGTGTGACATGGGCGCCCTGCCGGTGGTATACACCGGTTACCAGAAGGTCATCGACCAGCCGGTGAAGGACAAGTTCGAGAAGGCCTGGAGCATTGAAGGACTCGATGACAAGCCCGGACTGACCATCACCACCATGATGGCGGCGGCACAGAGAGGTGAGCTCAAGGCGCTCTATATTATGGGCGAAAACCCCATGATGAGCGACCCGGACTCAACACATATCGAGCTTGCCCTGTCAAATCTCGATTTCCTCGTAGTTCAGGACATCTTCCTCTCAGAGACCGCAATGCTGGCAGACGTAGTCCTTCCTGCCGCATCATTTGCGGAGAAATCAGGCACCTATACTAATACTGAACGGAGGGTTCAGTTTGCTCACAAGGCTATCGATCCACCCGGACAGGCACGGGCTGACTGGGAGATCATCCAGGATATATGCAGGCTTTCAGGTTTCCCCATGGATTACACCGGCCCCGAGGACATCTTGAAAGAGATCAACCAGGTAACGCCTTCCTATGCAGGGATTACCCTTGAACGGATCGAAGAATCCTTCGGGCTGTCCTGGCCCTGCCCCAATGAGGATCATCCCGGGACCCAGTACCTGCACAAGGACCAGTTCACCAAAGGTCTTGGCACATTCCTGCCGTGCGAATTCATCCCACTGGCAGAGGTTCCTGATGAAGAATACGATTTCATCCTCACCACGGGAAGGGTGTACTACCAGTACCACACAGGAACCATGTCCCGGCGCGTCAGCCTCCTTGAACGGGAGGCCCCCGAAGCGATTGTGGAGGTCAATCCCGAGGATGCCCGCCGGCTCGGCATCAGGAACAATGACCTTGTGGAGCTGTCTTCCAGGAGAGGCTCCATCAGACTCAAGGCAGAGATCACAAAGCGGGTGCCGAGAAAAGTGGTGTTCTCCACATTCCACTTCAAGGAGGCACAGGTCAATCTGCTGACCAATCCCGCACATGACCCGGTCTCCGGGATACCTGAATATAAGGGATGTGCTGTCAGGATAAGGAGGTGTGCATGAAGATCCTAGCCAAAAAGGACCTTGTGGAAGTGCTCAAGGGATGGTCTCGCGACTATACGGTTCTGTGCCCGAACAAGGTATCCCATGACGAGATCATGTTCGATGTGTTTGACGAGGTGAGATTCACCCTTGACTATACAAAACCTTCCATGCCGCCCAAATCGTTTCTGCTTCCCCACAGCGATACCATCTTCACGGTTGATGAAGGCGGATATCACCCGGTGGTTGCAGAGAAAAAGACCATTCTGTTCGGGATACGCGCATGCGACATGAAAGGGATCCTCCAGTCAATGAGTTTCATGACAGTGGATACGGATGATGTCTTCTACCGCACACGGCGGGAAAATACCCTTGCAGTGGTCATGGCGTGTGCCGGACCCCAGAATGAGACCTGCTTCTGTACAACCACAAAGAGCGGCCCCTGGGCGGAAACCGGCTACGACCTCCAGTTCTACGATATGGGGGATAACTTTCTCGTCGAGGCAGGCAGTGAAGCGGGTTCCGCTCTCGTGAATGCCGGGAAGTTTGCCGATGCGGATGAGTCCGGTGCTCTCGAACAAATCCGATCGTTCAGACAGCAGGCTCAGGAGAAGATACCGCAGCTTATGCAGCTTGAAGAGGCCATGGACAAACTTGCAAACAATGGTGTAGGCGACGACCTCTGGGAGTGGTTCGGGAAAAAATGTATCGTATGCGGAGGATGTACCTTTGTCTGTCCCACGTGCACCTGTTTCAATGTCATCGACCGCAAGACAGACAATTCCTCAGGAGAGCGTCTGAGGACCTGGGATGCATGCCTGTACGGAGGCTTTACCAAAGAGGCTTCAGGGCACAATCCGAGATCGACCCAGGGGCTCAGGATCAAGAGGAGACATGAACACAAGCTCCGCTACTTCCAGGACAGGGACACCCATGGAGGGGTATGTACCTGTGTGGGGTGCGGGCGGTGTTCGGATTACTGCCCGGTTCATATCGGGACCATAGAAGTCGTAAAAGCCATTGTCGAAGGGTTGTCATGAGGTGGCTTACCAGAAAAAACATTCCGGAGGTAGCAGATGGCAGAGATGAAAAAAAAGATACTCATCATCGATGATGACAAGGACTATGGCGACGCACTCAGGATAGTCCTTGAGAACCACGGCTATGAGGTGAAGCATGCACTCAATATTACCGATGGTCGCAATTGGATTGATGCAGACACCCCGGACCTCATCATCCTGGATGTCATGATGGATAAACATACAGACGGTTTCGATCTCTGTTCAAATCTGAAGAATGACCAGGAGTGCAGGCTCATACCGATACTGATGGTGACTGCAGTGACGGAAAAGACCGGATTCAAGTTCTCCCCTGAGACCGACGGGGAATATCTGCAGGCAGATGATTATGTGTCAAAGCCGGTCCCTGTTGCCGAACTGCTTTCACGAGTGAACAAACTGATCAATTCAAACAAGGCCTGTTGAAAAAGATACGGGTATGATCCTTTTTGGAGATTATACCCGTATCTCACCCCTACCCGCCTGAAACCCATTGATCGGGTCTATACACAATGCTATAATCATTCAATATAGTTCAAAGGAGTATTAAACACTCTTTGCGATGAAATTACAAAGCCGCCTCGTTATAGGTTTCCTGATTGCAACGTGTCTGACTGGAGCGGTTGCTACTGTTGTAGGAATATCCACCATAAACAAGAACACCCTCGACGAGGTCCAGAGAAAGGTCCAGCAGGACATCAACACCGCGGAACTCGTATACCGGCACACCCTTGAGCGGCTGGAATATCAGCTCCAGTTCATCTCGCTGAGAACCCCGATCCAGGAGGCCATTCTTCACAAGGATCTCAGACCACTGGAGGACCTGAAGGGGCTCATCCGCACCGGTACCTATCAGAGTGAAGACCACATGGCCCTGGACATGCTCACCCTCGTGGACATCAATGGACGGGTCATCTATCGTGCAGCGAATCCCGAGGCAAAGGAAGACTCCATCCTGTGGGACTCTGTAGTGAGAAGGTGTCTGTACGAGAAGAAACCCAAGTCGTCTCCTGAGATCATGTCATTGGATGTTATCACGGCACAGAACCCCAACCTGTCTCCCAGGGTGCTCATCCCCATTGTGAAGACACCACAGTCCATCGAGATAAAAGAAAAGGAGCTCTCCGACGGGATGGTGCTCAGGGCTGCCTACCCCATCTTCGACAAGAAGGGAAACCTCCTCGGCGCCCTTGTCGGAGGCATTCTGCTCAACAGAGACTATGCCATCGTCGATACCATCAAGGAGACCGTGTATCAGGACGAGACCTACCGCGGCCGTGACATGGGTTTTGCCACCATATTCTTAGGCGGCGTTCGAATATCCACGAACGTGATGACTCTGGACGAAAGGCGCGCAGTTGGGACCATTGTCTCAAAAGAGGTGTATGACCGGGTGATCGGTGAAGGCAAGGACTGGATAGGAAGGGCCTTTGTGGTCAATGACTGGTATATCAGCTCCTATACGCCCATACGCGATATCGACAAGAATATTATCGGGATGCTCTACACCGGTATATTAGAAGCGAAATACCGGGACATGAAGCTGCAGACCACCTGGCTGTTTCTCGGCATCACCACGCTCGGCATGGTCATCGCGTTCTTCATCTCCTTCAGCCTGGGACAGAGTATCATCCGGCGGATCCGTATCCTCAAGCAGGCAACCGAGGCCATATCTTCCGGGAATCTCGAATACCAGCTTCCTCCCGGCAGTTCCTCGGGATTTGACATGCTCGACGAGGCCTTCAACAACATGGCAAAATCGTTGAAGGACCGTGATGACAGACTGCAGCAGGCGTTCCAGCGTATCACGAGAACCGAACGCCTCGCCTCCCTCGGACAGATGGCTGCGGGTGTGGCCCATGAGATCAACAATCCCCTGGGGGGAATCCTGCTCTATTCCAACCTCGTACTCGAGGAGATGACCGATGACAATGCTTCACGCGAGAACATGGAAAAGATCATATACCAGACCGACAGGTGCAAGAAGATCGTGCAGAACCTGCTCGATTTTGCCCGTACCCCATCGGGGGATATGGTGAAGCTGTCCATAAACAATGTCATCATGACCTCATTGAACCTGGTGAAGGATCAATCCATGTTCCTCGGCATAGAGGTGGAGACGAACCTCGCAGAGAATCTCCCCGAGATCAGGGGCGACATATCCCGGCTCGAAGAGGTCTTTCTCAATCTGTTTATCAATGCCGCCGATGCGATGGAGGGCGACGGGGTTCTCAGGATATCCACACGGCTGTCCAGCACGAATTCCATCAAGATATACATCTCGGACAACGGCAAGGGCATTGACAAGGCATACCTTCCCCATATCTTCGAGCCCTTCTTCACCACCAAGGACCCCGGCCAGGGGACAGGACTCGGACTTTCCATCACCTACGGGATAATACAGAAGCACAACGGATTGATAGATGTGGAGAGCAAACCCGGTGAGGGAACGACCTTTATCATTACCCTGCCGCCACATCTCGGGTCGACAGAGTCTCAGGAAAACAGCAAACCGAAAAAAACCGAGGGAGCGAGTATTGGCTAAATCAAAGACAGTGAGAACATTGATCATCGATGATGAAGAGTCCATCCGTGATGCGTGCCAGCAGATTCTCACCCGTTTGGGACACGATGTGGCAAGCACCGGCGATGCCATTGCCGGCTACGAGATGGCGCTTACCGACACGTTTGACCTGATACTGCTCGATCTGCGCATGCCCAAGATGGAGGGTCTCGATATACTGAAAAAACTGAAGGAAGACTCAGGCATTGCTGCAAAGATCATCATCATAACCGGTTATGGGACTATCCAGCTCGCGGTTGAGGCAATGAGGCTCGGTGCCATAAATTTCCTCACCAAACCCTTCAGCGCCACCGAACTGAAAAAGGCGATAAAAGACTCTCTGGAAAAGAGAGAGGACGAAGCGTCTCCAGACACGCTGACCATGCTTATCGGCAACAGCGATTACATGGTGGAACTCAAGGATACCATTCAGCGCGTCGCCAAGACCGATTCCACGGTCCTCATTACCGGGGAGAGCGGAACCGGCAAAGAGCTTGTGGCCCGAACCATCCACAATCTCAGCAAACGTTCTGACAAGCCCTTTGTCCCGGTGGACTGTTCATCTCTCGTGCGCAATCTCATGGAGAGTGAATTGTTCGGTCATATAAAGGGTGCCTTCAGCGGAGCGACGGAAAATCGCGAGGGCCGCTTCCAGACAGCAGATCAGGGGACCCTCTTTCTTGACGAAATCTCGAACATCAGTCTTGATATCCAGGCAAAACTCCTTCGGGTTATCCAGGAACAGGAAGTGCCGAGGGTGGGAAGCTCTGTCCCGGAAAAGGTGGATGTGAGGCTCATTACCGCAACGAACAGGGATCTCAGGAGCGAGGTCAAGTCAGGCGGGTTCAGAGAAGATCTGTTCTACCGCATCTCCGTGGTTCCGATCCATATCAGTCCGCTCAGGGAACATCGATCCGACATATTAACCATTGCCCAGCATTACCTCGAGATATACAGGATCAAACACAACAGCACCGCACGGCGCCTCTCTTCCGAGGCCATGAAATCACTGAATTCATACAGCTGGCCGGGTAACATCCGTGAGTTGAAGAATACCATTGAACGGCTGTGCGTCCTGTGTGATCATGAAGAGGTGACCTTGTCCGATATCCTCTACTACGGTCAGGACACAAAGGCAAAGGCCCCTGTCATCGACCCGTTCTCAGGCAAGATGACCCTGGTGGACGTGGAAAAGGAACATATCGAAAAAGCACTCCAACACTTCAACTACCAGATCAACAAGACGGCGAATTTTTTAGGGATCGACAGAAAGACCCTGAGAACCAAGATCCGCACCTACGGCATCGAGATGAACAACAAGGACTGATCAAAAACACTGTGCCAGTCAGCTCGAGACCCCAGGCAGAAGTCAGTTAATCAAGAGAGCTCGTGATCACAGGCATCCGGCTTCGATTATATCTATGCCGGGACAAGGAAGGCAGAAGTGAAAACCTTGAGGTGCAAGATTCTCATGTGCCAGACATCAGTTGTATGACCATAATAGGATTCTCTTTTTTTCCAAATCCCCAGTACTCCATACCTTACTTCTCGAGCTCAAGATCCTGGTCTTTTCTTCTGTCTTCTGGCTACTGGATTCTGGATTCTTTCTTTTTCCATCACTCCATTACTCCAGTACTCCATTACTCCATACCTTACATCTCGAACGCAAGATCCAGGTCTTTTCTTCTGGTTTCTGACTACTGGGTTCCGCATTCTGTCTTTTCCCAGCACTCCAGTACTCCAGCCTTTCCCAGGGCACTCCATGGGGTTATCTTCCTCATATGCGGGGAGTTTTTCCCCTCACAAAGCATCTCCGGCCTGAACTGAATATATTTTAGCATTATAATTCAATAGGTTATATTATGGCATCGACCTTGCTTTTATATAATCACTGACCAAGAAAGGAGGGAGAAAACATGGAATCAAAAAAGAAGATACTGCTTATAGACGATGACAAAGACTTTTTGATGGCAACCAAGCTGATCCTTGAGAAAGGCGGTTACGAGGTATTCCTGGCAGAAGACGGCAAGAGCGGCGTGGAAACGGCAAAGTCAGTCAATCCGAACCTTGCGATTATTGATATGATGATGGAAACCTGGAGTGAAGGTTTCAATGTCGTCTCCCAGCTGCGGACGTCGGAAACCGGCAAACAGATCCCGCTCATCATGCTTAGTGCAGTCGATCTGCAGGGTCCGTATCAGTCTTTTGAACCGCCTGAGGAGCTTCCCACCGTGGATATGGTTCTCCACAAACCCATCAAGGCTGATGAACTGCTCAAGCATATAGGAAGACTCCTGGAGAAATAACTGATGAATCAGCACAGTGCTGCTGCGCGCATTCTTATCATAGATGATGAAGAATCCATCCTTGATGGATGCAGACAGGCCCTCGAGAAGTCAGGCTATTCGGTGATCACGACATCAGTGGGGCAGGAAGGCATCAGGCTCGCACGGGAGAACAAACCCGAAGTGGCCTTTGTCGATCTGAAGATGCCCGGTTGCTCAGGCATGGATATTATTGATCTTCTTTCAAAAGACCTGCCGGACATAGTGCTGATCGTGATCACCGGTTATGCCTCGATTGTATCCGCAGTGGAGGCAATGAAGAAGGGTGCGTATGATTATCTCCCGAAGCCTTTTACCCCAGATCAGATCAGGGCGGTTACAAAGCGTGGACTGGAGCACCGGTCTCTCAAGATAGAGGCGGACCGGCTCAGGGCGGAAAAAGAATACATGGAAAAGAACTTCATCACCTTTGTATCACACGAAATGCGCTCACCGCTGGTGACCATACAGCAGTACATCGAAACCTTAAAGGTCATTGCAGGGGATTCTCTCGGCAAAGATGTCTATGATATCATAGATAGATGCGACAAGCGGATTCAGAACCTCCAGGATCTTGTGGAGCACTGGCTCGACCTCTCCCGTATAGAAAACGGGACATTCTCAGAGACAAAAGAACCCCTGAACATGGTGAACATCCTCGAGAAAAGCATGGAGGAAATGGGCCCCCTGTGCCAGCGAAGAAAACTCGATCTGAGGGCTGATCTCAAGAACGATCTCCCCAGGATAATGGGGGATCAGGAAAGCCTTATGCGGGTATTCAGCAACATAATCGGAAATGCAACCAAGTACACCCCGCCAGGCGGTATCATATCCATTGGTACCGACTACGACGACTATTATCTCTATGTCAGCATATCCGATACCGGCAGCGGCATTCCCCAGGACAAACTCCCCTTTATCTTCGAACCGTTCTATCGGGTAAAGGGAAAGGAAGAGAGACAGCGCGGCTCCGGTCTTGGGCTGACCTTCAGCAAGAAGATCATGGAGGCGCATGAAGGCAAGATAGAGGTTACATCCAAGGAAGGTGAAGGCACCACCTTTATTTTGAAATTCCCCAGGTTATACGAACTATAAATCCTACTCGCTTTTGCCCTTGTCCCCTTCCCAGGGTCTGGTATTGTCGAGTAGATATTCAGAGGAGTTATTCACCATACACTCCCCGCACATATGCACCATCTTCATACTGTTTATATTTCTGACGATGAACAGCTTTCTCGAATTCTCACTGCACAGGAAGCACCTGTCGGAAATGTCTTTTTCATGGAATTCATAGCATTTTTCATCAAGATATTTACACTTCATACGTACACCTCTTGAGAAAGACTCTAGCACAGAAGAAATCGTATATCAACATGGTCCGAACATGGCGTTGTCCATTCCGGATCCTTTCATAAAAGATTTAGGCTGGACAGCCACGCCCCGGGCATATTACAGAATCAGGCATACCAGGTCTGCGTGAGGTGTGCCGTGAAAAAATACTGGAATCTTCTTAACTCGAAACAGATATACGAGAATCCGATAGTCTGTCTGAGACAGGACAGGTATCACTTCCTGCTAAACGACATCATTAAAGACTTCACCGTCTTCGAATTCGGGGACTGGGTAAACATCATACCCATAACCAAAGACGGCCATATCGTCATGATACGCCAGTGGCGCCATGGTGTTCAAAGGGAATGCCTGGAAATACCAGGGGGCCTCATCTCCGGTGAAGACGCTGACCCCCGCACTGCCGCTGTAAGAGAAATGCAGGAAGAGACCGGCTACCATAGCGACAACGTCATCCATATCGGCACCGTGGAGCCGAACCCGGCAATCCAGACGAACAAATGCCACACGTATCTCGCAGCAGATGCATACCTGAATGCCAGGCAGAATCTTGACCCAACCGAGGCCATCACAGTGGAACTGGTAAAAAAGGAACAGGTCTACCGCATGATAACCTCAGGAGAGATAACTCACGGTCTCGTTGTCGCAGCCTTTGCATACCTGATGCT
>ERZ795057.1108-NODE-1108-length-24547-cov-10.952678_pt1 | contig 24547 bp, 17 predicted proteins | sample MGYA00375141_ERZ795057 | MGnify/ENA primary metagenome ERZ795057 (study PRJEB30186, sample SAMN05720163) | activated sludge metagenome | isolation source: Anaerobic digester | place: Hong Kong | collected 2015-01-26 ... | reverse complement strand
CCCAGTGTTGGTGCGCGTCTTATCTTCTGACGCGTACCAACATCAAAAACCAGTCTTTCTCTGCAACTTTGTGCCGGAAATTTAGTTTATGGATACACAACCCCCAGTGTTGGTGCGCGTCTTATCTTCTGACGCGTACCAACACTCATCATGTTACTCAATAAAATCAATTTCTTTATCTTTATTGATACCAAATATTGGCTTTTATCTTAATTATCGATTGATCAGTCTGTAAAAAAATCCGGCTTATGTCAGAGAAATATAAAGCTATTGATCCTGAATTGCCATATTTTGTAACATTTTCCATCATTGAATGGATGCCATTGTTCCGGTCTTCTGATTATGCTGATATCATTGTAAATTCTATCCGGTATTGCATGGATAATAAAGGTCTTGAATTGTTTGCCTATTGCATAATGCCTACCCATTTACACATGATAATACGGGCTGTGGGGAAAGGGCCCGGACCAATAATGAGAGATCTGAAAAAATTCACATCCAGTGAAATAACCAGGGCTCTGAAATACGATACTGAGAATTTAAACATGATTGAGGCTTTTAAAAAAGCAGCATCAGATATCAGACGAAATAAATATCTGAAAGTATGGCAAGATGGTTATCATCCGGAAATGATATACTCGAATAAATTCTTCTTTCAAAAGCTGAATTACATCCATATGAATCCTGTAAAGGGTGGAATTGTTGAGCTGCCGGAAGATTACTATTATAGTTCAGCCAGAAACTATGCCGAATTGAGCGCACCTTTGGAAATAATTATTCAAAGTATTGAATTAGAGACACTATAACAGTTAACGATATTCCTGCTGCGACCCGGATCGGTTTGAGGTTGGTGCACGCGTCAGAAAATAAGACGCGCGCATACTGCGTTTTTGATGGCAGGTATAATTCCCGTGTTGGTGCGCGTCTTATCTTCTGACGCGTACCAACACTCATCATGTTACTCAATAAAATCAATTTCTTTATCTTTATTGATACCAAATATTGGCTTTTATCTTAATTATCGATTGATCAGTCTGTAAAAAAATCCGGCTTATGTCAGAGAAATATAAAGCTATTGATCCTGAATTGCCATATTTTGTAACATTTTCCATCATTGAATGGATGCCATTGTTCCGGTCTTCTGATTATGCTGATATCATTGTAAATTCTATCCGGTATTGCATGGATAATAAAGGTCTTGAATTGTTTGCCTATTGCATAATGCCTACCCATTTACACATGATAATACGGGCTGTGGGGAAAGGGCCCGGACCAATAATGAGAGATCTGAAAAAATTCACATCCAGTGAAATAACCAGGGCTCTGAAATACGATACTGAGAATTTAAACATGATTGAGGCTTTTAAAAAAGCAGCATCAGATATCAGACGAAATAAATATCTGAAAGTATGGCAAGATGGTTATCATCCGGAAATGATATACTCGAATAAATTCTTCTTTCAAAAGCTGAATTACATCCATATGAATCCTGTAAAGGGTGGAATTGTTGAGCTGCCGGAAGATTACTATTATAGTTCAGCCAGAAACTATGCCGAATTGAGCGCACCTTTGGAAATAATTATTCAAAGTATTGAATTAGAGACACTATAACAGTTAACGATATTCCTGCTGCGACCCGGATCGGTTTGAGGTTGGTGCACGCGTCAGAAAATAAGACGCGCGCATACTGCGTTTTTGATGGCAGGTATAATTCTAGTTTGTGGCTGGGGCATGAGTCAGAAGATAAGACCTGTGCAAACTGTTATTGGTTCAGTGTGGATTTATTAAGGCAGTTTGCACGCATCAGAAAATAAGACGCGCGCATACTGCGTTTTTGATGGCAGGTATAATTCTAGTTTGTGGCTGGGGCATGAGTCAGAAGATAAGACCTGTGCAAACTGTTATTGGTTCAGTGTGGATTTATTAAGGCAGTTTGCACGCGTCAGAAGGTAAGACGCGCGCAAACTGCGTTTTTGATGGCAGGTATAACTCTAGTTTGTGGCTGGGGCAGGCGTAAGAAGATAAGACGCACGTAAGCTGCTATTGGTTCGGTGTGAATTTATTAAGGTAGGGTGCACGCGTCAGAAAATAAGACGCGCGCATACTGTTAATGGTTCCCGTGTTGGTGCGTGTCTTATCTTCTGACGCGTACCAACATCAAAAACCAGTCTTTCTCTGCAACTTTGTGCCGGAAATTTAGTTTATGGATACACAACCCCAATAGAAACGATGAATTCATTACTTCAACCCCTTAAACTCAGGAATCTCACTCTTAAAAACCGCATTGTGATGGCTCCGCTGACCCGGCGCCGTGCCGGTGAAGGTGGCGTGCCTGTTGAAATGAACGCACTTTATTATGCACAAAGGGCCTCTGCAGGGTTAATTATCGCTGAAGCCAGTCAGATTTCACCACAAGGTGTTGGTTATTTGAACACCCCGGGAATCCATACCCCTGAGCAAGTCGAAGGCTGGAGAAAAGTGACCGCCGCCGTGCATGATAACGGCGGCCTGATCTTCCTTCAACTGTGGCATGTGGGTCGCGTTTCACATTCTTTGCTGCAGCCTGACAATGCCTTGCCGGTGTCGGCTTCTGCCTTGTCGGGAGGCGATTACATTACCACCCCGCAAGGTAAGAAACCAATGGAAGTTGCCCGCCCGCTAAGACTTGACGAAATTCCCGGGATTGTAGATGATTACCGCAAAGCCGCCCGCAATGCCATGCTTGCCGGATTCGACGGGGTGGAAATTCATGCCGCCAATTCCTACCTGCCTGATCAGTTTATGCATTCCTCCTCGAATACCAGAAAAGATGCGTACGGTGGCAGCATCGAAAACCGTTGCCGGCTTACCCTGGAAGTGACCGATGCCATCTGTGAAGAGATCGGCAGTGAACGGACCGGCATCAGACTTTCGCCCTCGAATATCCGTTACGGGATGGACGATAAAGATCCTGCCGGATTATTTGGTTATGTGATCGGTGAACTCGACAAAAGAAACCTGGCATATCTTCATCTGGTTGAGCCCATGCTTCCGCTCGACGACCATCCGCACATGATACCACATGTGGCAAAGCATTTCAGGAAGCATTTTTCCGGAACATTGATAACTGCCGGCAACTACACCCCTGAATCCGGAAGCGTGGCCCTTGAATCCGGGATAGCGGATCTCGTTGCCTTTGGCCGGTTGTTTATTGCCAACCCCGACCTCCCGGACAGAATTGCGCTGAATGCCCCACTGAATAAGCCGGATACCAATACGTTTTACACCCGCGGACCGGAAGGCTACATTGATTACCCGTTTATAAAATAAGGATGCTTTGCATCATGGTGGTCATCATTATTTTCATTTATAGAAAAATCATATTCCCATTGTTGTTTATTAAGTGATCTGTCATCAGCACTACTTCCCGGTAAAGTGATTCACATCTCGATCAGTTGAAAAAAAAATGAACTACATTCGCTGTTGAAATATAGCTCCTTCCAATAAGGAACTTCATCAAAAATCTGCCAGTTAACACCATGAACATGAGAAACAGGTTACTCGTAATTTTTAGTATAGTTTTACTGACTTCAGGTTGTAAAAAAGAAGAAAAAGCAATCATTCCCCGGCTTAAAAATTGTTATATCAATGCCCTGCAGTTTACTGACGATCCCCGTTATTTTAACATACCAGAGATTAGGATTGATGGTTCATTAATTGGTAGTCCGGGAATTCTTTTCTCCTATCAGAATGGAAAGGTAAGCAGATCAACCGGCGGACTCCTCATGGTGGGTTTTGGTCCATTAATGTTGACAGATTTACCATACGATTCGCTGGTATATGCTGCTAACAGTGTTTTGGTTTATAGCAAGCCCTTTTCACCTTACCTGGTTATGCAGACGGAAGATCCTGACAGTCCGACCATATATGAATATTATAAAGATGGCAGACTGAAGGCTATTATCCGGCGGGATCAGAGTGCAGTTCATTATTCTTATCAGGACGATATGATAAAGGAGGTGAATCTTAACGGTGGCATTGACCGGAATTTTTATTTCGAAAATGGCAATCTGGTAAAGATAACCAAAAAAATCGAGTTGCCCGATCTCAACTACTATAGCCTCAAAGAAATCCTTTTTCAGGATTATGATAATAATCCAAACCCATTCAAGGGTTTATTCCACCTCCCCGGAGCATTTTTCAGAGCATTTTCTGTAAACAATTTCACAAGGATTATAATAAACGAGTATCATTCAACGGATAATGTCAATTTTGAGCAATTCTATAAATCTGACTGTTGGTACAGGCCGGGTTACAACGAAGCTGGATATCCAATGTTCGGAGAGTATGAATAAATGCGGTGATATGTGTAGTATCGGGTTAACAGGCTATTCTCCGGGTAAACGTGAAGTTGGCCTTTCCAGTTACCACAATTCCGGCTTACAATCTGTGTAAATTTTCTTATTGAAAGTACATTCTTTTTAATTCTGCGGGTTGCGGCATTTCTGCGGCAATAATTAAAAATCCCGGCTGAATCTCATTAAGCCGGGACATTTTCAGGATTCTTCAACGCAGTTTCAGAAAACAATGGTCATGATCGACCTGGGGAGACTGGTCAGTGGTGCCGCTTTTCCGTCAATCCAGAGATAATAATCGGCTGCCTTTTCGGTTTCATTCATAACAACCACCACTGTTGACCCGTCGGGATTTTTAAACGCGGTGCTGATTAGCTGGCTGCGGCTGGGAGAGGCAATGATGCGCCTGGCTCCGGGATGGATGAATTTTGAGAAGTGGCCGATGTAATAATAGGAGTTTGTATAGATCACTTCGCCGGTGCCGGTAACCCCGTGAACCGGGGCAAAGCAGAAGTTCCCGACATGATTGGGGCCTCCGGTTTCATCCAGCAGAATATTCCAGTCGGTCCAGCCCACGCTGCCATTGTTGAAATCATGGATCATTGATCTGCCGTACTCTTCACCCAGCACCCAGGCATCATAGCGGCCGGCATCGAAACTTTCGGCACAGCCTTCTGTAAACAACATGTGCTTATCCGGAAAAGCTTCCTGCACCCTGCGGATATTTTCGAACACCGGCACTCCCCCGCTCCAGTCCTCATACCAGTGGAAACCAATGCCCCAGGCATATTTATCCACATCCGGATCGCTGAAATAGGTTGAGGCGCGTTGATAGACCAGGTCGCGGTTATGGTCCCACATCACGATTTTTTTATCCCCCAATCCGGCTTTATGCATGGTTGGGCCGAGGTTGTATTTCAGAAAATCACGCTCTTCTTCAGCGGTAAAAATGCAGCTTTCCCACTTTTGGGTAGCCATGGGTTCATTCTGTATGGTAATGCCCCAAACCGGGATACCTTCCTGCTCATAACTTTTGATGAACCTTACAAAATAATCAGCCCAGGCCTGGTAAAACTCCTTTTTAAGCTTACCTCCACGCAACATATTGTTGTTATCCTTCATCCAGGCCGGAGGGCTCCAGGGACTGGCATAAAAAGTAACCTCACCGCCGGCTTCCTGCATCGCAGCCTTAATCATCGGAATACGGTATTTTTTATCGTGGTCGATGGAGAAACTGTTCAGTTCTTTGTCGTTATCCTTTACATAAGTATAACTGTAACTTGAAAAATCGCAACTATGGATATTCGTGCGGATAAGTGAATACCCGATTCCCTTATCACGGCTGAAATAGGCGCTCAAAATCTCTTTCTGCCTGCTTTCGGGAAGCTTGTAGAAGGTTTCAGCGCTTGCATCCGTGATGGCTCCACCTATACCGAGGAAGGTCTGAAAGGTCTTTTCCGGATCCACAAAAACGCAGATCTGGGTTTCGAGTGGCTGGCCAAAATCGGCAAATTCGCTGCTGCCCGTTGGGGTGAGGCGAAGATCGGTATCCATGGCGGTTGTGTAGATGCTGACCTTTCCCGGCAAGGATTTATCAGACTGGGCCTGAACCAGCAAATTGGCGAAGGCCAGCAGAAGGATTAAAGAAATAGCTTTTTTCATGGTTATCCATTTTTTATAATTGATTTACTGATTTTTACAAGTTAGTGTATGTTTTACACAAACTAAACATTACAAAGATAATTATTTGATTGTATTGAATCAGAAAACGGCGCAAATTTATACTCCGGCAGAATCCAGGCATAAAAAAACCCGGAACAGGCCCGGGTTTTAAAGGTTTCAGGAATAGAACGGCTATTCTTCTTCTTTCTCCTGTTCTTCGTAAGCTTTGAGCAGGGCAGTCTGAACATCGCCGGGAACCATTGAGTACTCGGCAAATTTCAGGGAGTAGGTACCGCTGCCGCTGGTGAGCGAACTAAGGGCGGTGGAATAGCGGTTCATTTCTGCCAGGGGCACTTTTGCTTTCACAATCTGGTAGTTTCCTTCGCTGTCCATGCCCATGATGATCGCACGACGGCCCTGCAGGTCGGTCATGATATCGCCCATACGTTCGCCGGGAACCATTACTTCCACATCATAAATCGGCTCGAGAATCTTGGGGCCTGCATTTTTAAAAGCCTCCTTAAATGCATTACGTCCGGCAAGCTTAAACGCGAGTTCGTTGGAATCAACCGGGTGCATTTTACCATCGTAAATATTCACTACGATGTCACGGGCATAAGATCCGGTCAGCGGCCCTTCTTCGATCTTTTCCATAATTCCTTTCAGAATTGCCGGCATAAACCTGGCATCAATAGATCCGCCAACGATACAGTTGTTAAACACCAGCTTACCACCCCATGAAAGATCGTAGGTTTCCGTGCCACGGATAGGAAATTCCGTTTGGTTGGCCATCCCTTCACTCCAGGGCTGAATCAGCATATGCACTTCGCCAAACTGACCTGAACCACCTGACTGTTTTTTATGACGGTACATGGCCTTGGCCGGCTTGGTGATGGTTTCACGGTAAGGAATCTTGGGCGCGTAGTATTCAATCTGAATCTTTTCGATATTCTCCAGGTGCCATTTGGCGATGTTCAGATGAAGTTCGCCCTGGCCGCGCATAATGATCTGCTTCAGTTCTTTTGAGTACTCCACTGTAATGGTGGGATCAACTTTTTGTAATTCGGTAAGCGCAGCGCCCAGTTTTTCGTCGTCTGAAGTATTTTTGGCTTTAATGGCCATGGTAATCTTGGGAGCCGGAAATTCAATGGGCACAATGATGTCGCCTGCGTTTTTCGGGCTGTTGAGTGTATGATTGGTGCGGACATTCTTTAATTTGATGGCTGCTGCAATATCTCCCGCAGCCACTTTCTCAAGCTTTTCACGCTTTTTCCCGGCAACGGCAAACATCTGCGAAATACGTTCTTTCGAACTGTTCAGGCCATTCACCATATCCATGGCTTCAGAAATTTCACCGGCATAAACCTTAAAGAAAGAGATTTCTCCGAGGTGTTCTTCCACGGAAGTCTTAAATATAAGGGCAGATGCAGGATCGGCCGGGTTAAAATTAAGGGCTTTTCCCTCTTTGGTTTTGCGGCCGGGCATTTCGTTGGGTGCCGGGATATAACTTGTGATGAAATCCAGCAGCGCATCCACACCGTAGTTGGGCTTGGCTGCAATACACAACACCGGGAACATTCCGCGGTTCATGATGCCGAGCTTTAGCCCTTTTGCCAGTTCTTCCGGGGTAAGTGTTCCATTCTCAAAGAATGCTTCCATCAGGGCTTCGTCATTCTCGGCGGCTGTTTCAATGATGCTGTTAAGCATTTCTTCGGCCTTATCCTTCTGGTCGGCAGGGATATCGAGCACTTCTGCTTTACCACCACCGGCAGGATATTTTAACATTTTCTGCTGAAGTACATCGATGATGGAATTGAAACTATGTCCTTCATTCACAGGATACTGAAACGGAGTAACGCTGGCACCGAACTGAGTTTTCAGCTGACGCAGACTCTCTTCAAAACTTGATTTTTCATGCTCGAGATGATTTACCAGGAATACAACCGGCGCATTGACCGCTTTGGTCTGCCTCCAGTTAATTTCAGTACCCACTTCAACCCCGTTCTGACCATTGATCACCATAAAAGCGGTATCCGCAACATTCAGGCCGGCAACAACTTCACCGATAAAGTCATCGAAACCAGGCGCATCAATAATATTGATTTTATACCCTTTATGCTCAGCATAAAGAACGGTTGATGAAACTGAATTCTGACGTTCCAGCTCAATTTCACGATAATCCGAGACAGTATTTTTATCTTCGATTGAACCGCGCCTGTTGATGACGCCGCACTCAAACAATATGGATTCCGACAAAGTGGTTTTACCGGTTTTGGCACCCCCGATGAGTACAATATTCCTTAATTCGTTTGTTTTGTAAACCTTCATGTTTTTAGCAAGTTATGATGATTAATCCGATTCTGAAAGGGCGACAAAGTTATAAAAATCTGCACAATAACAAAACGTTAACGTAAAATTGCCGGAACATAAAGCGCAATCATGAACTCAGCACACCCCGTGCATATTCAAATACAATTATCCGGGGCTTTCAGTCAAGGTCGATATCAAACTGAACCATTTCTGAAAATATCCTGATCCTTTCGTTCAGTTCACCATTACTGAGTGCCTGAAGTCCTTCCGTGCCGAACTTCTCAACGGTGAAGGAAGCCATGGCAGAACCGAAAATAATGGCACGCTTCATATTTTCGAAAGAGATATCACCGGTTTTCGCCAGGAAACCAATAAAGCCTCCGGCAAAGGTATCCCCGGCTCCTGTGGGATCAAATACTTCTTCAAGCGGCAATGCCGGGGCAAAGAATACGCTGTCACTGTTGAACAGCAGCGCACCGTGCTCCCCTTTCTTGATCACAAGAAACTTAGGGCCCATTCCAATAATCTTCCTGGCTGCCCTGATCAATGAATACTCCCCTGATAGCTGACGGGCTTCTTCATCATTAATGGTAAGCACATCCACCATACCGATCACCTCCATCAGATCATCCCATGCGGTGTTCATCCAGAAGTTCATGGTGTCCATAACGATCAGTTTCGGACGAACGGGCAACTGTTCAATCACCCTTTTCTGAATCTGGGGCGTCAGGTTCCCAAGCATCAGGAAGGTGCAATCTTTATACGACTCGGGGAGAACCGGGTCAAAATCGGCCAGCACATTCAGTTCCGTCACCAGCGTATCGCGGGCGTTCATGTCATTGTGGTACCTGCCTGACCAGAAAAAAGTCTTTCCTTCAGGTATCGTTTTTATTCCTGAGGTTTCCACCCCATTGCGGTTCAACAGATCAAGATGTTCCTGCGGAAAATCCCCGCCAACTACTGAAACAATTTTGGTATTCACATTCAGCTTGCCCGCAGCAAGGCCGATAAATGTGGCGGCGCCCCCGAGTATCTTATCGGTTTTCCCGAATGGGGTTTCAATGGCATCAAAGGCAACAGTGCCTACAACAACAAGACTCATAACTTAAGGTAAATGGATAAAAATGTAAGAAAGAGTGAATTCAAAAATATTGTCATACCGGACTGGTCGTTTACCGGCTTATGTTTTTCGCACCAGTTGAAGGCAAACCCTCAGGAAAGGAATTCCTTTTTAAGAAAATCCTCTAGTTTTATCAGATCCTGTGTAAACTTCCGGATTCCTTCAGCAAGTTTTTCGGTAGCCATGGCATCCTCGTTCATCAGCCATCGGAAAGCTTTCTCATCAGGAGATATTTTTTCCAGAGGCATCTCAGCGGCACGTCCGGCATCCAACCTGAGGCTCACTGTTTCCTGAGATGATTCCAGTTCGCTCAGCAATGCAGGTGCTATGGTCAGCAGGTCGCATCCGGCAAGGGCAATAATTTCACCTTTGTTCCTGAAACTTGCCCCCATTACTTCAGTAGTATAACCAAACTTCTTATAGTAATTGAATATTTCGGTTACTGAAACAACACCGGGGTCCTCTTCGGGAACCAAAGAAGCAAAACCTTTTTCCTTTTTATACCAGTCAAGAATTCTGCCGACAAAAGGTGAAATCAGTTTTACGCCGGCCTCGGCGCAGGCAATGGCCTGTATCTTCGAGAACAACAAAGTAAGATTACAATGTATCCCCTCCTTTTCAAGCACTTCTGCCGCACGGATACCTTCCCAGGTCGCGGCTATCTTTATCAGGATTCTTTCACGGCCAACCCCCGCCTGCTCATACAACCTGATCAGTTCACGCGCTTTGGCAATGGTTCCGACCGTATCAAACGACAGACGGGCATCCACCTCGGTGCTTACCCTTCCGGGAACGATTTTCAGGATTTCGAGACCAAAGTTCACCGCCACCCGGTCGAGGCATAAGGGAAGCCGGAGGGCAGGATCGCCGGTAAGCGACTTTGCATCAGCCGCTGCCATCGCAGCCAGGTGGCGGTATTTATCCTCACGTGCTGCCGCATAAATCAGCGACGGATTGGTAGTTGCATCAACCGGCCGGTATGATTCAATGGATTTAAAATCACCTGTATCGGCTACAACCCGGGTAAACTGCTTTAATTGTTCAAGGGCATTCATTCTATTGAAATTAAGGGTGCAAAGATAAGAAGATTGGCCTGACCATAAAAGATTTAGGGTAAAAGTAAGCTAAACGATTATTCCGCCCCCTCCTCCGGGCAGCTGTTCACAGACAGGCCGGAAATACGCGGTTGATCTGCTGAAAGACACCTGCAAGCCAGCAAATTTCACCCCAAAATATCAGGTTTTGCCCCTGTATATCCTGAAACAACCCATTACCCGGATCCAAATCCCATTTAATTGCAGGGCATCACCTGCTGATGTTCCTTTGCAGGACAACAATCAATAATGGCTCACTATACAGAAACATATTACACCCTGAAATCATTGCTTAAAGCAGGAAATCAGGTTCAGCATATTCCGGGCTCTGATGCATATTTCCGGCAATTTGAATTCATCTCGGATACCCCCGGCAATGTTTTTCCTGCCATCAGAACAGACATTAAGGCATTAAGTAACATTAATTCCGACGACAGCCTGATCACTGAAAACATAAGGTTTACCTATCCGGTTATCATTCCTGCTTCAGGCTATGGCAACAGAGCTATAATTCTCCTGCACGGGTTAAACGAGCGGAGCTGGATCAAGTATTATCCATGGGCCGAAAGGCTGGCCAGGGAACTGAAGCGACCGGTTATTCTTTTCCCCATTTCTTTTCACATGAACCGCTCACCGGCCGAATGGAGCAATCCCAGGCTGATGTCGCCATTATTACCTTCAACCCGGCTTCGTAACCGACAGAACCGCTCTTCGACCTTTGCAAACCTTGCGCTCAGCCTGAGACTCAGCCAGCAACCGCTGCGGTTTTTCACCTCGGGCAGACAGAGTGCCATGGACCTGGAGAAACTGATCATATCAATTCAATCAGGTAATCACCCCCTTTTCGCGAAAGGAACCGGTATTGATTTCTTTGCCTATTCGATCGGCGCATTTCTCGCACAAATTATGATGCTGGCCTATGGAGAAGAATTGCTGAACGACACCCGCCTGATGATGTTCTGCGGGGGCGCCCCTTTTAACCGCATGAACGGGGTTTCAAAACTGATTATGGATGAAGAAGCCTTTTCCAGGTTAAGGTTTTTCTACCTCCGGCAATTTGAAAAGGAGCTCAGCAGCACAGACAATCCACTGTCACCGGACGTTGAGGGCCCGGCTACAAAAGCTTTCAATGCCATGATTGACTCCCAAAGGCTGCGTGAATGGCGCAACCACCGGTTTGAAAAAATGCAAAAGCGGATCAGCACGATCGCACTGAAAAATGATGAGGTAATCCCCCCTTCAGGCATATCAGAAATCATGAGTACAAAAAACCTGAAAATCTTGGATTTCCCGTTTGAATATACCCATGAAAACCCCTTCCCGGTTATGCCGGCAAGTGAAGAGGTGGATCATTGGTTTGAAAAGGTTTTCGCTGAAGCTTCGGCTTTTCTCAAATAAGCAGCCGCTAAGGTTTTTAAGCTTCCACCCAGGCCTGGATTTCTTCAAGCTTTAAGGCCGGAATATCCAGTTTCAACTTTTTTCGAAGCCCGCCCAGGTCATTCAGCAGCTTGTTGGGATTCGCCGCTTTCATATCCGCAACGGTTTTAAAGCCATATTTCCGGAGCGCAGGGACCCATGCAGCCGGGACGCCCGCTTCAATAAATGCCTCATCGGTATCCCCTGCGGGAACAACCTTTTTCTCGGGTCGCATCTGCGGGAAAAACAAAACATCCTGAATCGAGGGCTGGTTGGTCATAAACATGGTCAGCCTGTCAATCCCGATACCCATCCCCGAGCAGGTAGGCATCCCATATTCAAGGGCTCGCACAAAATCCATATCAATAAACATGGCTTCGTCATCGCCTTTTTGCGAAAGCTTCAGTTGCTCCTGAAAGCGATCCAGCTGATCAACGGGATCATTCAGCTCAGAATATGCATTACACAATTCTTTCCCGTTAACAAAAAGTTCAAAGCGTTCGGTAAGGTCAGGATTTGTCCGGTGACGCTTGCACAGTGGCGACATTTCAATGGGGTAATCCATAATGAATGTCGGCTGTATCAGGTGTTCCTCACACTTTTCCCCGAAAATGGCGTCTATCAGCTTGCCCTTGCCCATGGCCGGAGTGGTTTCGATATCAAGATTCCGGCACATCTGCCTCAGTTCATCCTCGGTTTTTCCGGTAATATCCACGCCCGCGTATTCCTTTATGGCCTCGGTCATGGTAAGCCTGCGGAAAGGACGTCTGAAATCAATTTCCCGCTCCCCTACCTGTACGCCGGTTTTCCCGTGAAGGCTCAGGGCAATGCGCTCCAGCATCTCCTCGGTAAAATCCATCATCCAGAAATAATCCTTATAGGCCACATAAATTTCGAGCACCGTAAACTCGGGATTATGCGTACGGTCCATGCCCTCGTTGCGGAAATCCTTTGCAAATTCATAAACACCGTCAAAACCGCCTACAATCAGTTTTTTCAGATACAGTTCGTTGGCAATACGCAGATAAAGCGGCATATCCAGCGCATTGTGATGGGTGATAAAAGGCCGTGCCGCAGCCCCTCCGGGGATAGGCTGAAGAATGGGCGTTTCCACCTCCAGGTATCCCTGCCCGTTGAAAAAAGAGCGCATGGTATTGATGATCTGGCTGCGCTTAACAAAAATATCACGCACTTCCGGATTCACAATCAGGTCGACATAGCGCTGACGATACCGGGCTTCCGGATCGCTGAAAGCATCAAACACCTGATCGTCCTTTTCCTTTACCACCGGCAGCACCCGCAGCGATTTGCTAAGCAGCTTCAGCGACTTCACATGGATGGAAATCTCTCCCATCTGGGTAATAAAAACAAAACCGGTTACCCCGATGATGTCACCGATATCGAGCAGCCGTTTGAAAACGGTATTGTACAGGGTTTTGTCATCGCCTTCGCAGATTTCATCGCGCTTGATGTAAAGCTGAATGCGTCCGGTTGCATCCTGCAGATCCACAAAAGAAGCGGCTCCCATAATGCGGCGGGTCATGATGCGACCGGCGATGCTTACATCCTGATAAAGACTGTTGTCACCGGGAAAATTCTTAAGAATTTCAGCAGTAGTGATATTTACATTGTACGCTTCGGCCGGATAGGGATTGATGCCAAGTTTTTCGAGTTCTTTTAGCGATTCTCTTCTGATTGCTTCCTGTTCGCTGAGTTCCTGATACATACATGAAAATTTTTGCAAAGATAGCGTTTTTTGTTTCGTAAAAATATGGCGCCGGTATCCATAGCAGGCGGCGAATCGGGTGATGGACAAAAACGATTCAGCAGGCCGGGCAGCCTGTTTCGGAAAATAATAATTTGCGTTACGCCGTGGGGCAGGCAATAAAACCGGTCAGGCTATATCCCGTATAAATTTCTGATTTTCTCAACCAGCACCCGGGCCATTTTTTCGTTGGATTCATGCGTCCATCCGGCAATGTGTGGCGAAAGGATCACTTTATCGCTTTGAATCAGTCGCCTGAAATCCTCAGGCAGGTTGGCCGAATCCAGGTTCTCAAACGAAAGTTTCTCATATTCCAGCACATCAAGGGCAGCTCCGGTAACCTTTCCTGAATCAATGGCATCCATCAGTGCTGCAGTATTTAAGCATTGTCCGCGGGCGGTGTTGATCACAATCAGCGGCCTGACAAACGAATCCAGATAATGCCTGTTTACCAGTTGCCGGGTTTCACTGGTAAGCGGCACATGCAGACTAAGAATATCAGCGGTGGCAAACACTTCCTCCATGGTTACTTCCCTGACAAACCGGTTGCTGAAATCCTTCTTATACTTGTCGTAGGCGATTACGTTCGCCCCAAAACCACTTAGTTTCTCGGCAAAAGCACTGCCCATATTGCCGTACCCGATGATGGCCACGGTCTTTCCGTGGATTTCAGTACCCCGGTTGCCTTCGCGGATCCACACCCCATTTCTGACCTCCGGATTCACCCTGCAGAGGTGATTCAACAATGCAAGCAACATACCGATGGCATGTTCGCCCACCGCATCGCGGTTGCCCTCCGGGGCATTCAAACAGGCAATCCCCTTCGAAAGGGCATAATCCCCGTCGATATTCTCCATGCCTGCTCCTACCCTGGCAATAAACCTCAGATTCTCCGCATGTTCAAGGGCCTCCCTGTCCAGCCTGAGCTTGCTGCGGATAACAACCCCTTCAAAACCGGGCAACATGTCAAGTATTTCCTGCCGGCTGCTGCCGCTGTAATGGCTGCAATAAAAACCCAGCTTTGCAAGTTCCTGCTCCAGGCAGGGATGAGCGGTATCGATAAATAAGACCTTTTTCTCCATAACGTTGATCAGATGATGCAAAGGTACTACTCTGCCATGAATTCATCATTTTAACACAAATTAACCATCTTTTTGGCTTAAAAAATCGTTTTTGCATTGAAAAACAGGGGCTTTTCGGGTGAATGTCGTATTTTTGCCATGCGAAGTATTTGTTTAGTAAATCATCTATTTCGCTGATTTTGAATCATATAGTACCTCTTTTTGATTTCTTTACCGCATGTGGAATTTCCTTGTCCGTTTTATTCTCCGTAACCGCCTGGGCAACCTGATTGCCATTATCCTGATTACTGCCTTCATGGGATATAAGGCCCTCAATGTGCATCTTTCCTATGAAATGGCCCAGATGTTGCCCGACACCGACTCTACCACCATTGTTTACCAGAAATTCAAGGAAACGTTCGGCCAGGATGGAGCGGTTTTATTTATCGGGATCAAAGACGAGAAACTTTTTACCCTCAATGAGTTCAACGACTGGTATGATCTTACCGAACGCCTGCGCAAAGTGGATGGTGTGCAGGAAGTGTTATCCATCGGGAAGCTATACACCCTGGCAAAAAACGATTCCTCCAGAAAATTCGACTTTAAACCGGTTTTTCAGCAAAAACCCAAAACTCAGGCAGAACTTGACAGTCTGAGAACCTTAATCTTTAATCTGCCGTTTTACGATGGTCTTATCATCAACAAGGAAAGCAATGCCACCCTGATGATGCTCACCCTTGATAAGGAAAGATTGAACAACAAAAGCAGGATCAGCCTGGTTCGTGATATAGAAAAAGAGGTAGCTGTATTCAGCAGCAAGCATGATATTCAGGTTCACTTTTCAGGTATGCCTTATATCCGGACAAAAACCATGAAAATGGTTCAGCGGGAATTATTGTTGTTTACCCTTTTCTCACTGCTGATTGCATCCCTGGTGCTGTTCTTTTTCTTCAGGTCTTTCAAGGCAGTCCTGTTCCCCATGCTTATCGTTCTCATCAGTGTAGTCTGGTCAATGGGAACCCTCGTCATACTGGGCTACGAGATTACCATCCTCACAGGGATTATACCACCGCTGCTGATCATTATCGGGGTAGAGAACTGCATATTCCTGCTCAACAAATATCATCATGAGTTCAGGGAGCATGGCAACAAGGTAAAAGCACTTTCACGGGTTGTGGTGAGGACCGGAAATGCAACCTTCCTCACAAATCTCACCACGGCAACCGGGTTTGCTGCCTTTATCATCACCGGCAATAAATTACTTGTTGAGTTTGGGGTGGTTGCCGCCATCAACATCATGGTGGTCTTCGTGCTCTCCATCTTTCTGATTCCCATCCTCTACAGCTACCTTGCACCGCCACAACTCAGGCATATCAAGCACCTTGACAACAAATACACCACTACCCTTATCGAGAAAGTGGTTTTCCTGGTTCAAAACCACCGCAGGGCAATCTACTACACGGCAATCGCAGGTGTTATCCTGGCTGTTTTTGGCGTCTCCAGACTGAAAACTACCGGTAATGTTGTGGATGACATTCCTCACGGCCACCCCATGTATGTTGACCTGCTGTTTTTCGAAAAGGAATTCAAAGGAATACTGCCGTTTGAAATCACCATTGACACCCGTAAACCGCGGGGGGTGATGCAGATGTCAACCATTCAAAAGATCAGCGAATTACAGGACTCACTGGCCAAATATCCCGAGTTTGCAAAACCCCTTTCGGTTGCCGAACTGGTAAAATACTCAAAACAGGCATTTTATAACGGTGACCCCGAAATGTACAGCATTCCGAACAGCCAGGAACGTAATTTCATTATGCAATATCTGCCTTCGATGAAGGCCGGTAAGCGAACTATCCTCAACGCGTTTGTAGATACAACCCTCAGTAAAACCCGGATAAGTGTGCAAATGGCCAACATCGGCACCCGTGATATCCAGCGCATTAAAGATGATCTTCAACCAAGCATAGACTCCATTTTCAACCCTGATAAATATACTGTTGAACTGACAGGTACCAGTATTGTATTTCTGAAAGGCACCGATTACCTTGTTAACAACCTTTTAACCAGCCTTATAATAGCCGTTATTGCCATTGGCATTCTGCTTGGGCTATTGTTTACCTCATTTAAGATGGTTGCCGTATCCATGGTTCCCAATCTGCTCCCCCAGCTGATGACTGCGGCGCTGATGGGGTTCCTGGCCATTTCCATCAAGCCTTCCACCATTCTTATCTTTAGCATTGCACTGGGAATTTCGGTGGACAATGCGATACATTTTCTGTCACGTTACCGCCTGGCACTCAAACATAATAATTGGGATATAAGGGTATCGGTATTTTCGGCGCTTCGCGAAACCGGTTTCAGTATGATTTACTCATCCATCGTTTTATTTCTCGGATTTGCGGTTTTTACCATTTCAACCTTTGGCGGTACCCAGTCTATGGGCTTCCTCGTATCCTTCACCCTGCTGGTAGCGTTGTTTTCAAACCTGTTGCTGCTGCCTTCGCTGCTGCTCTCACTCGATCAGTGGCTGACTACCCGCAAATTTGAAGAACCGCTTATTGAGCTTTTCGAAGAGAATGAAGAAACGGAAGTAAATGGTGATGAATTGCCTGCTGAGGAAATAAAAAATGAAGTTGAAGAAGTTGTCATGATTGATAAATAAAAGGTGAACTACTCATGAAAGGCATCATACTGGCCGGCGGCTCAGGCACGCGGCTTCACCCCCTTACGCTGGCTGTCAGCAAACAGCTGATGCCGGTTTACGACAAGCCCATGATCTATTATCCGTTGTCGGTGCTGATGATGGCCGGCATCAACGAAATCCTGATAATTTCCACCCCTCACGATCTGCCCAACTTTGAGAAATTACTTGGTGACGGCCGTTCGCTGGGGTGCAGGTTCAGCTATGCTGTGCAGCATGAGCCCAACGGCCTGGCCCAGGCTTTTGTAATCGGGGCGCCGTTCATCGGTAAAGACGATGCAGCACTGATTCTGGGTGATAATATTTTTTACAGCTCCGGATTGCAGAACCTGCTGAGCGAATGCCGGCATCCCGAAGGAGGCATTGTATTCGCTTACCATGTCGCTGATCCTGAGCGCTACGGCGTTGTTGAGTTCGACGCCTCGGGAACTGCCATTTCCATTGAGGAGAAGCCAAAACAACCCCGTTCGAACTACGCGGTTCCGGGACTTTACTTCTATGACAACAGTGTTGTTGAAGTAGCTGCCGGAATCAGGCCAGGCGCCAGGGGGGAATATGAAATCACCGATGTGAACCGTTACTACCTTGAACACGGCAAACTCAGGGTAAAAGTGATGAGCCGCGGCACTGCGTGGCTCGACACGGGCACCTTCAGTTCACTGCTTCAGGCTTCACAGTTTGTGGAAGTGATAGAAACCCGGCAGGGGCTTAAAATCGGTTGTATTGAGGAAGTGGCTTACAGAATGGGATACATCAGCAGAAGCCAGCTGCAAACAATTGCACAACCATTGCTGAAAAGCGGATATGGCGATTACCTGATGCGGATATCCTGAACGAGAACATTAAGATAAATAATAGTGTATAATGCATCCGATAGAACATTTACAAGAGAAAATTGCCGCCTCGCTCAGCAATCTCCCCATTTACCGGGAGCCTGCCGGACTGTATGAACCCATTACCTATACCCTGCAGCAGGGAGGCAAAAGAATCCGGCCGCTCCTTACGCTGATTGCCACTCAGATGTTTGGTGGCAATCCTGACAAAGCGCTTCCGGCAGCAACCGCCATTGAGATTTTCCATAATTTTACCCTGCTCCACGATGATATCATCGATCAGGCGCCCCTTCGCCGCGGGCGGGATACCGTGTACAAAAAATGGAATATCAATACAGCCATTCTTTCGGGTGATACCATGTTTGCGGTTGCCTACGGACAACTGGCCGGATCCGATCCTCAGCAACTTCCCGTGCTGATGCAGGTCTTTACCAAAACGGCTATCGAAGTCTGCGAAGGCCAGCAATATGATATCGACTTCGAAAATGCAGGGGATGTTACCATTGATGCATATCTGAATATGATCCGGCTAAAGACAGCAGTCCTGCTGGCGGCAAGCCTCAAAATAGGCGCCCTGATCGGAGGGGCCAGCCAAAAGGACGCAGAAGCGATCTACCGCTTCGGCGAAAATATGGGCATCGCTTTTCAGTTGCAGGATGATCTGCTCGATGCATTTGGTGATGAAGCAGTATTCGGAAAAAAGACCGGTGGAGATATCATAGCCAATAAAAAAACCTATCTCTACCTGAAAGCCCTTGAGTGCAGCAGTAAGGAAAATGCTGCGGAATTAAAAAACTGGTTCCTGCACAGAACCGGCGAGCCTCAGGCAAAAATAGCCGCTGTTCTTGATCTTTTCAATAAAGCAGGGGTTAAACAACACGCCGAAAACATGATTCAGGATTATATTCAGAAAGCAATGTCGCACCTCAAAACCATCACGCCTGACGAAAAAGCCAGGGGTCCCCTGCTGGAACTGCTTTCAGGAATGCTCAAACGTAACCACTGAAGTCTTTTCAGGAATCACCATTTTTAAACATATCCAGCTCACTGTGAAGAGATTCCCAGCTGTCCATAGCTATTAACAACTTGTTTTTCAGCGATTCATATTTCTGATAAATTGTTTCGTCGGCCAATGCTTCAACATGATTTTCAGGAGAAGCAAGTTTTTGATCAATGACAGCAATCTCTGATTCAAGCAGGTGAATCTCCTGTTCAACCTTTTCAATACGGCTGGTGATTTTTCTTAATTCTTTTTCCTGCTGACGCTTTTTCTCGTAATTGATTTTATTAAGGGAAACATCATTGGATTGTCCGGCAGCAACAGCCTTAGCTGCCATTCCCAGCTGGTCGAGGGTGGCAATCCGTCTTTTTTCCAGAAAATCATAGATATCCCCGATATGCTGCTTAACTTTCCCATCCCTGAATTCAAATACCTTTTGCGTAAGCCCCTGCAGGAAGTCACGATCATGCGAAACCACGATGAGCGTCCCATCAAACATCAGCAATGCGTTCTTCAGGATATCCTTGGAGATCATATCCAGGTGATTTGTCGGCTCATCGAGGATCAGCAGGTTGACCGGTGACAGTAAAAGTTTCGCCAGCGCAAGCCTTGATTTCTCGCCGCCCGAGAGCACTTTCACCTTTTTCTCAATGTCTTCGCCGGTAAAAAGGAAGCTGCCAAGTATGTTTCTCACTTTTGGTCTGATATCGCCCACAGCCACATCATCAATAGTCTGAAAAACTGTCCGTTCCGGATCGAGCAGATCGGCCTGATTCTGGGCATAATACCCTATCTTCACATTATAACCAATTCTGCACTCCCCGTCATGGTCCAGTCCTTCGGCAAGTATTTTTGCGAGGGTGGTTTTACCCTCTCCGTTGCGTCCAACAAAAGCGACAAAATCATTCCGCTCTATGGCGAAATCCACATGACTGAATACCCTGTATTCACCATAGAATTTTGCCAGAGATACTGCTTCCACCACCACTTTGCCCGAAGGCGGGGCCGGAGGAAAGCGGAAATGAATAGCGCTCTTGTCCATTTCATCCACTTCCACCCTTTCAATCTTATCGAGCATCTTCATTTTCGACTGCACCTGCCTGGCTTTGGTAGCTTTATAACGGAACCTCTCAATAAAGCGTTCGATATCCGCCAGCTGGCGTTGCTGATTTGAATAAGCCGCCTGCTGCTGTTCACGCATGCTTTCGCGTAACTCAACATAACCGGAATAGGAGGTTTTAAAATCATAAATCCTGCCCATCGAAATTTCTATTGTCCGGTTGGTCACATTATCGAGAAAGGCGCGGTCGTGCGAAACCACAATAACAGCGCCGCTGAATGATTTAAGGTATTCTTCGAGCCATTGTATGGATTCAATATCAAGGTGATTGGTAGGCTCATCAAGCAACAACAGCCCGGGGCGTCGCAGCAGCAGTTTGGCCAGCTCAACACGCATCCGCCATCCCCCGCTGAATTCAGATAGTTTCCGCCCGAAATCGCCTGACCTGAAACCCAGACCCAGCAGGATTTTCTCCGTTTCTCCTTCCATCTCATGGCCGCCCAGCAAGCGGAACCGCTCTTCGTTTTCGTGCAGGCGGTTAATCAGTTGCAAATATGAATCAGATTCATAATCAGTCCTTTCGGCAATTTCAATACTGATCTGCTCACTTTCAGCCTTTAACTTCAACACCTTATCAAAAGCATTCAGGGCTTCTTCAAAAATTGTCCCCGCCCCGGTAGTTACAATCTCCTGAGGCAGATAACCAATCTGGAGATCATTGGGTTTTGAAACCGTGCCGCCTTCCGGCTGCTGCTCTCCGTTGATGATCCGCAGAAGAGTGGTTTTCCCGGCGCCGTTCTTCCCCACCAGACCGGCCCTGTCCCTTTCCGTAATAAGAAAGGTAACATTGTCAAAAAGATAACGACCGGTAAAGTAAACTGAGAGATTATTGATTGAAAGCATGGGGAACTATTTTATTCTCGCTGCAAAGGTAATCGTTTCCTTCATTTGGCCCGCTTTCAGCTTCAGGCAGATATGCTCACCTTCAGGTCCGGCCAAAAGCATCCCTGAAAGGTTGGTTTTAATCCGGCAGATCATTCCTGATTCTTTGCTATATCGCCGAAATAATTATATTTTTCCTGTTTTAACCGCCACCTTTCCCGGGCATACTGACGCATATCGGTTATTGTATCTTTTTCATCCACAATCTCGAAACCCAGCAATGATTCAATAATGTCTTCCATGGTGACGATGCCATCCATCCCGCCATATTCGTCCACAATCAGGGCAATATGCTCCTTTTCATCAAGTAATTTCTCCCAAACCGAAAACAATGGCATTGAATACGGGATGATCACGATTTTACGCCTGATTTCCTTTAATTTCATGCCGGCAGCGCCTTCGGCAAGCTTTTCAAAAACCTCCTGCCTGAAGATATAGCCAGTTACATTCTCCTCATGTTCCGAAAATACAGGAATTCGTGAGAACCTCAGTAATTCCTTGCTTTCCGGAAACTCATCCAGGCTCATCAGCTCATTTGCCGCGGATACCACTACCCTTGGCGTCATTATTTCAGAAACACGAATTCCCTTCAGGCGGATAAGATTCTGAATGATCTTGTTTTCCTTTTCGCCAAATATACCTTCTTCCGTTCCGATATGTGCAAGTACCGATATTTCCTCCCTGCTCACCGAAAGTTCTGATTTCCCTCCGGAAATTACTCTGGTAATCATGGCAGAAATCACAACCAGGGGATAGGTAATAATCACCATTCCCCGGATAATGGAGCCGGAAACGGAAACAAGCCTTCTGTAATATCTTGCACCGATGGTTTTGGGTATAATTTCGGTAATTACCAATATCAGTATGGTCAATACTGCGGAAACAAGTCCGAAATAAACCTCACCGAAAACCTTTACTGCCTGGGCGCCGACTCCGGCAGCACCAACGGTGTGGGCAACCGTATTCAACGACAATATTGCTGAAAGCGGTTTGTCAATATTCTGTTTTAACCTGAGTAAACGTTCGGCACCCTTTTTGGCGCCGGTCTGCAAACTTCTGAGGTAAGATACAGGTGTTGATAAAAGCACTGCCTCCATCACTGAACACAGAAATGAAACGGACAATGCCATGAAAAGGTAAATAAACAAAAGTGCCATAATAACCAGGGCCTTATCACTGATGAATCAATCCGTCAGTCCGACGCTGTCAAAAATACATTATTTACCGGTTATACCGAATGTATTACCGGGAAAAGAAGCCGACGCATTCTGAGAGCATTCCGTGAAGATGTGAACCATGCCGGTAAAAATAAAGGGCCCCTTGCGGAGCCCTTTATAAATCATATCGATTGAACGATTAGTGGGTAACAACCACTTTCCTGGTGAAGCTTTCGCCTTCCCTGGTGAGGAATTTCACGAGGTAAGCGCCTGCTTCGTAGTTGCGTACATTCAGCACAATGGTCTTGTCCTTGGTAATCACGCGCTCGTAAACAACTTCGCCGAGATAGTTGTAAACAACCATATGGCTGATGTCGTTGGTAAGTTCGATGTTAACCAGGTTATTTGACGGGTTCGGGTAAATGCTTACCAGCTGGTTGTCAACAACCGGAACATTGGTGAGCAATACACAGGCAACCTCTGACATCGGGGACTCGCAATCTTCGTAAACTGCAGTAACATTGTAGCAGTATTCAAATCCGATTGTGAGGGCTTCATCAGCATCGATGTAAGTGGTTTCAGCCGTTGAACCGATCATAACGCCATCGCGGTAGATGTTGTAACCAACAAGTTCGCGGTTTCCGCTGACTTCAACAGGAAGTGCGGCACCGGGCAGGGCAGGCAGATTACCGCGCTCAATCCGTGATACCGGACCGTAAACGGTCGGATCGCTGATCGGTTGCAGTGCAGCAGCCACGCCATCGAGGGTTTCAACATATCCCTGGAGGTTCCAGTTGTAATTCAGTCCATAGGCAGTTGCCATGGATTCCCAAACAGAACCATCGAGTGAAAGCATGTCGCCGAAGCCTGCAACAGCAGGACCTGCATCGCAACCGGCTACATAAACGCCGTCGGGATGGGTTACTGAATAACCAAACCACAGTTCGGTGGCACCGGTAACAGGTACAGGAGTATTGAGTACAAACTCATTCCACTCACCGCCAACATAAGTCGCGATCGGCTGGGTAAGAACAAGGGTACTTGCATTGGCTCCGGTCCAGACCTTCAGCGCGATTGTTCCGCCATCTGAGTACGGGAACAAACGTATTTTAGTCAGGCTGGTTCCTGCATACTGTGCAAGCTGGGTCGGGGTAAACCTCACGGCAACATTGAATGTACCACCACCGGTAAGACCGATGGCATCATTGTTCACGCCGTTATCCCAGAAGAGCCATCCTGAAGGACCAGGGCCACTGCCTGAAGGAGCAACCCAGTTGAGGACAACCTGCTCGACATAAGGCAGATTTACATCAGCTGTCAGCTCGGTAGGAGCGGCACATTCGCGGTAGATGTGAACATTGTCGATCATCCAGTTGAAGATATCAAGCGAATTCAGGCCCTTGGCATTGAAACGGACACGGAATACCTTGTTCTTTGCCTGGCTGGTGATGTCAATATGCTTCATCTCCCAATCCATATCGCCTTCAGCGGTGTAAGTGGCAACGGTAATCCATGAACTGCCGTTGAACACTTCAACCTGCAGGCTTTCTTCACCGGTTGCATTTACATCGTCAAGTTTCATGTCAAAATCAAGGAAAATTGATCCGTCGATGAAACCTGTTCCATTGATCCAGAAGCTCGAGAGTGAGAGACCATAATCAGCCTGAGGAGGATTATAAGTAAACTCAGCACTGGGTGCGGGATTACCAACCTGGCCGGCAATTCTCCAGTTTTCTCCGTCAGTTGTCCACTGGTTGGTTTCGAACAGACCGGTGTTGAAATTTTCAACAAACGGCAGCTCATAGCCATAGACCACGCTGACTTCGATGGGTCCTTCAATCATGGATTCTCCGGTCTGACCGGCAAAACCGTAAGGAGTGAGGTCGTAAACGGCAGTTACATGGTAGCTGTAAGTTCCCGGGTCAAGGTTCAGATCGAAATATTCCGTCTGCGGATGTTCAACATATACCCTCAGTACATCATCGCGATACAGGTTGTATCCAAGCAGATTAGACGGAACGGCTCCGCCGCCTCCACCGCCACCGGTACCGTTGATGATGAATGGTAAGCCCTGAGGTCCTACGTCAAC
>ERZ795057.1107-NODE-1107-length-24554-cov-13.138863_pt1 | contig 24554 bp, 25 predicted proteins | sample MGYA00375141_ERZ795057 | MGnify/ENA primary metagenome ERZ795057 (study PRJEB30186, sample SAMN05720163) | activated sludge metagenome | isolation source: Anaerobic digester | place: Hong Kong | collected 2015-01-26 ... | reverse complement strand
CGACCACACGATCATGCGGAGCGACAAGTTCTACACCGAGGATACGGCGGAAGGCGTCTCCTATTCGAAGTGGGTCCGGACCATGGTGGATAACCCCTTCGGCTTCCTCGGCGGTCCGCTCCAGGGTTTATGGAGGAGTGTCGAGGCGGAATAGGTCCCTGAGTGAAGCTCTGATGTCAAGGGATGGGGGAAAGGATGGATATCGATCCTTTCCCCCATCCCGGTCTACCACCTCTTCACCTTCGCACCCAGACCTTCCATGATGTTCTGGTACTTCTCGTGGATCATCTTCCGATCGAACTCGTAGAAGCTTTCAAGCATCTTCCCCTGCTCGTCCGAGGTGAAATATTCCATGACCGGGAAGAAGAAGGCCTTGTCCTCCTTCTCGATGTGCCTCGGGTAGAGCTCCACCAGGTTGGTCATGTGGACCGCTATCTTCTCCTGCATGCCGTTGTCGCCCTCCAGGAAGGCCTGCCTGGCCTCGATGAGGGCTCGAACATTCCCCCGGGCGATCACGTGCTCTTTTTGAAGCTCCCCCATGATTCTGCGGTGAACTTCAGTGAGGGGTTTCTTCTCGAGCTCTGCGAAGAGGATGTCCTCCTCCTTGCCGTGGTGGGTTCGGTCGGCATAGGTTCTGAAGAAATCCACTGCCCGTTCGATGAAGACAATATCCGTCCGCCTGTCGTTCCTGATGGAGAGGATCTCCTTCTGCATGAGCGGGATGATCTGCTCGATGAGCCTGTGCTCCCACATCAGGGGACCGATGGGTTTCATGGGTCACCTCCTTGGCGAATGACATGCCTGCCTGCCTCGCAGTTCATGGGGCTATCTACTCATAATAAGCCGGGATGCGGTTTTCGACAAGGTACGGCATGAGGATTGCGAAACCCCGTCTTGTCCCGGAGGATGATTGTGTCTATTATGTTCTATGATTCCACAAGAGAATGCACTGCGTGAAAGGAGGATGTTCATGGCAAAGATTGGTGATCTGTTTCAGAGCGACGACTGGAAAAAGGAAAAGCACGTGCCGGTCATCGAGTGCCCGGACAAGGTGAAGGCCGACGAGGTCTTCCAGGTGAAGGTTTCCCTGGGCAAGGAGATCGCGCACCCCAACACCACGGAGCACCATATCCGCTGGATACAGCTCTACTTCAAACCCGAGGGCGACAAGTACGCATACCAGGTGGGGAACTTCGAGTTCACGGCCCATGGCGAGTGCGTGGAGGGCCCCAACAAGGGACCGGTGTACACGAACCACACCGTTGTCGCCGAGCTCAAGGTGGGCAAGCCGGGCACCCTCGTCGCCTCATCGTTCTGCAACATCCACGGGCTCTGGGAGAGTGCGAAGGCCATCACCATAGGATAAGGCCGACACCTTCTCCACCCTGAACCATGGAAAAGAGGAAGGTGGTGGTGGCCGGCGCAGGGGCCGTGGGCTCGACCTTCTCCTATGCCCTGGCCCACAGCGGGATTGCCGACGATATCGTCCTCGTCGACAGGAACACCGACCTGGCCGTGGGCCAGGTCCTCGACCTGTCGCACGGCCAGCCGTTCCTCCCGAGCGTCACATTCCGCGCCGGGGATCCCTCCGACTACCGCGACGCCCGGGTTGTGGTTATAACGGCGGGTGCGGCCCAGCGGCCGGGGCAGTCGAGGACCGACCTGCTGAAGACCAATGCCGGCATCGTCGGATCCATTGCTGAAGACATCTCGCATCAGGTCTCCGATGCGGTCGTCCTCGTCGTGAGCAATCCCGTGGACGTGCTCACCCATGTCGCCCTGAAGCGGAGCGGGTTCGGGCGGGGCCGTGTCATGGGCTCGGGTACCGTGCTCGACAGCGCCCGTCTGCGCCACCTGCTCAGCGTTTTCTGCGGGATCGACGTGCACAACGTGCATGCATACATGCTGGGAGAACACGGCGACAGCGAGTTCGCCGCGTGGTCCATGGCCCATGTGGCCGGGATGCCCATGGACGATCACTGCCGTCTGTGCGGCAGATGCACCGACTGGATGGCAGAGAGGCGCCGTATCGAACGGGAGGTGAGGGACTCGGCGTACCACATCATCGACTACAAGGGCTCCACCTCTTTCGCCGTGGGTCTCGCCCTGGTCAGGATCGTGGAGGCCGTCCTGCGCTCGCAGAGGAGCGTCCTGACCGTCTCCACCCTGCTCGATGGCGAGTACGGCATGACCGATGTCTGCCTCAGTGTTCCCTGCGTGGTCTCGTCGGACGGCGTGGAGCGCATCATCGACCATGCCCTGCCGGAGGAGGAGCTCGGGCTCCTCAGGTCCTCCGGGACGCTGCTGCGGCTCGCACGATCGGGTCTCTAACGATAAATTCGAGCGTGTCACGGACCCCCAGAAACCGTCCCGGGCATCTGCTGTGGGTCGGCCTCCCATCTCCTGCCTGCCCCCTGCCTTGACAAATGACGCCACGTGTTTAATAAAATAAATAAAACCACAAAACACCGAGAACTCACCGTTCCTGCCATGGAGTTACTCATTATGCCGGTATTGAAGGGTGTAAACGTTTTCATACACGGATCGCTGACGTGTTTCATGGCGGTTGCAGTCCTTTTCACGGTAACCTGCGCCACTGCAAGGGGCATGGTGGTCTCCTGCTCATACAAAACCACCGAACACGGTAAATAATATCGGGTTCAAAGGGTTGAACAATCAATCCACATGCGGAGGAGAAAGCATATGAGAAGATCATGGATCGCATTACTGGTCGTATTGGTCATGGGCCTGGGACTGATGAACGCCGGCTGCGCCAAGAAGGCGCCCCCGGAGACGGCCGGGGAGACGACCCCGCCCCAGGTGGCGACGCAACCCGCACCCGCCCCGTCACCCGGCGAGCCTCCTGCAGAGATGCAGCCTGCCCCTGCCGTCGCACCGGGCATGGCTGACGAAATCTCGGCGTTCGAAGCCGACGACATCCACTTCGACTTCGACAAGTACGACCTCAGGCCCGATGCCGTCGGGATCCTCAACGAAAAGGCCGCCTTCCTGAAGGCCAACACCGGTCTCATGATCCGGATCGAAGGCAACTGCGACGAGAGGGGCACCTCGGAGTACAACCTCGCCCTGGGTGAGCGGAGGGCCAACTCGGCGATGAATTACCTGATGGGCCTCGGCATAGCGCAAGACCGGGTCTCCACGGTCAGCTACGGCGAAGAGCGCCCCCTGGACCCGGGTCATAACGAGGAAGCCTGGGCGAAGAACAGAAGGGACCACTTCGTGGTCACGAACAAATAGACGGCACTCAGCGGGCACTGTGCCCCGGCGCTCTGCCCGCTTCTCTGTCCTGATTCACCGGGAGAAACGCCTTCATCAGAACTCAGGACAGTGATCCTCGTCTCGGGAAATCATGAGATGTCGTACTGCTTGAGCAGGGCGTAAAGCCGCGAGCGGGACAACCCTGATATCCTGCATGCGGTTTCGACCTTCCCCTTCGTGTGCAGCATCAGCGTCTTCAGGTATTCCCGTTCGGCATCCCTGATCGCTTCGTCGCGCACTTCCCTCATACTGGGATACCGCTCGGCAGGGTCCTGCGGCAGAGTAGCGTTTATCTTCTTTCCCGCACCGACGGAATTTCGTTTCACCTGCACATGAATGTGCTGCGGCAGGTGCTTGGGCACGAGGACCGCATTGTCCCGGGCAACGGCATTGGCGCTCTCCAGCGCGTGGATCAGCTCTCTCACGTTGCCCGGCCAGGGATAGCGGACCAGGATGTTACGGCATGCATCGCTGAGCTTCTTGGGCTTCATGCCGTATTTGCTGCAGATCTTGTCCAGATAATGCTCCGCCAGGGGCCCCACGTCCTCGGGCCGTTCGCGCAAAGGGGCGAGCCGGATGGCCAGCGCCTGGAGCCTGAAAAGCAGGTCTTTCCTGAACCTGCCGCTCTGGGCCAGCTGGTCCAGGTCCTGGTTGGTCGCCGATATTATTCTGAAATCGCTCTCGACCTCGGTGTTTTTCCCCACCGGCCTGAACCGCCCCTCCTGGAGAATCCGGAGGAACTTTTTCTGGATGGACAGCGGAAGCTCGCCCACCTCGTCGAGGAAGAGGGTGCCCTTGTGTGCCTGGAGTACGAGACCGCGCTGCGACCTGTCCGCCCCGGTGTACGATCCCTTTTCATGGCCGAAGAGTATGCTTTCCACCAGGGTGGGGGGCAACGCCGCGCAGTCGACCACGACAAAGTCGTTGCCCGCCCTGGATGAGTTGTTGTGAATGGCACGCGCAAAGAGCTCCTTGCCGGTGCCGGTTTCTCCGGTAAGGAGGACATTGGCATCGCTTCCCACCGCCTTTTCCAGGAGGCTCAGGCATTGCTGCATCCTGGGACTCTTGCCCAGGATACCTTCCTTCTCGAAATCGATCCGTCGTTCGGGCTCTCTGTTGTTTGCATGATAATCGATGGCGTCCCGCATCAATCCGACGAGTTCCTTCATGGAGAAAGGCTTCTCGATGAATTCCCAGGCCCCCTTGGCAAGGGCGGCCTCGGCGGAGTCCGGATCGCCGAAGGCGGTGATCACGATCACCTCAGGACAGCCCCGGGTCCGGGAGATCCGGGGGATCATGTCGATCCCGTTCCCGTCGGGCATGTTCACGTCGAGAAACACCACATCATAAGGCTCGGCCTCAAGGGCCCCGATTCCCTCCCTGAGGGTCAGTGCGCTCGAGGGTTCACAGCCCAGGGTCCGGGCTACATTCGCTATGGACGTGCAGATCAGCCTGTCATCGTCGACGATGAGGATCCTCTTGGGTTTGTCCATATAAACACATTATATCACAAACCTTTTTTTTAACAAAGGGATCCCTTTTCAGCCCGTGATGCGCCCGATCACCTCTTTGAGCTGCGCTGCGGTAAAGGGCTTGGCCAGGATGCCATCGATGCCGGCCCCCGACCTGCCCAGTTCATCCAGGGCATCTTCGGATCCGGAGCATACGATGATGGGCACGGCATCCCGGATTTCACGTATTCTTTGCGCGAGCTCATGGCCTTTCAATCTCGGCATGACCTCGTCGGTGATCAGGAGCATGAATCCGTCAGGGTCGTGCGAAAAGATTTCCAGCGCCTGAAGGGGATCGGTGGTGCAGGTGACACGATAGCCGAGATGGGCGAGCAGATTTCTGATGCTGGTCAGTTCCGTTTCGTTGTCGTCAGTCAGCAGCACATGCCGGTCACCGGTCTTCGCAGACGCCCTGCCGCGCAGGGGATGATGGACCTTCGCATCCTCGTATATCGGGAAATACACCTCGAACCTTGTGCCTTTCCCCACATCGCTCTGTACGAGTATCGACCCCCCCGCATTCCTGATCGCCTCGTGGACCACCGCCAGGCCGAGCCCGGTGCCCGCGCTCGACTTCCTGGTGGTGAAGAAAGGGTCGAACAGCCTGTCACGGATCTCAGGATCGATCCCCGAGCCGGTGTCGCGCACGGTCAGCTTCAGGTACCTCCCCGGCTTGAGGTCGGAAACGAAGGCGGGCGCCTGAGCCGTTACCTTCGTCTCCCTGAGGGACACGCCGAGGAAACCTCCCCCGGAACTCATGGACTGAGCGGCATTGGTGCAGAGATTGAGGACAATCTGCTGCACCTGGGTGGGATCGGTCCTGACAAGAACCCTGCTTGAGGATATCCACTGCCGGAAGGCGATCCCTGCGGGAAGCGTTCTCCTCCAGATATTGATGGCGTCCTGGACGACGGGCCTGAGGGAAATGGGTTTGAAATCCGTCTTTTTCCGTGAGCCGAAGAGCTTGATCTGCCTGATGAGGTCCTTCCCGAGCTGTGCCGCGTCGATGATCTGGTCGAGGTACTCCCGCTCCACGGTATGCACGGGGAGTGCATCCAGGATGAGCTCCGAGTTGATGATAATGGGCTGGAGCACATTGTTGAAGTCATGGGCTATGCCTCCGGCCAGCTTGCCCAGGGCCTCGATCTTCTGCGCCTGGACAAGCCGCTTCTCGAGCTGCAGATTCTCCTCTTCCGCCTTCTGGCGTTTGGAGATGTCCCTGGCCGCGGCGAACACGCCGAGGACGCTGCCGGTCTGGTCATGGTACACGGCTGCATTGTAGAGCACCGGGGTGACATGGCCGTCGCGGTGCAGGATCTCGAGGAGATAGTCCTTCACCGACCCGGAGCTGAACACCTTCCGATACCCGGCCCTTGCCTTGTGCGGTTCGGTGAAATAGCCGGAGAAATCCGTTCCGACGAGCTCCTCACGGGAGCGGCCCGTGACCTTTTCCGTGGCCCTGTTCACGTCGGTGATCATCCCGTGCTTGTCGATGGTGACGAGGGGGTCGAGGCTCGCCTCGAGCAGGCTCCTGTTGTAGGCGCTTGCCAGCCTCAATGCGTTCTCTGCCCTCTTCCTCTGGGATATTTCCTGCTTGAGCTGGGTATTCCTCGCTTCGAGCTCCGTGGTCCGCCGCCTCACGAGGTCCTCCAGGTCTTCACGGCGCCTGCCGAGCTCTTCTTCCGCATGCTTCCGGTCGGTGATATCCATGAACAGGGTTGCAAACTGCCCGGGTGAGGGGGCATAGGAAAATACCTCGTAGTACTTCTTTAACGCGGACGAATAGTTGTCGAAGTGAACGGGTTCGCCCGAGAGCGCCACCGGACCGTACCGCTCGATCCACACGGTATCCTCGCCCGGCAGGATCTGCCGGAAGGTCTTTCCCACCACGTCTTCCTTCCTGAGGCCCGTCATCCTCTCGAAGGCGGGATTCACATCGAGGAACCGGTAATCGCAAGGTCTTCCCCCTTCGTCGCAGATGATCTCGTGCACCGCAAAACCCTCGGTCATGGCACTGAACAGCTCATGATAACGGTTCTCGCTCACCTTGAGGTCCGTCTCGGCCTTCTTGCGTTTTGTGATGTCGCCATAGGTGATGGCCACTCCGTAGCCTTCCAGGGGGATGGGTGCTGCGGTGACGTTGATCCAGGTGATGTCGCCGTTGCCCTTCACGATGCCCATCTCGACATTCTCCACCAGGCAGCCGTCCTTGAGCGCCACAACGCTGGCGAACTCGTGCTCCGGCATGTCCGTACCGTCCGGCCTGATGATACGCCATTCCTCTCCGTCGATCGTCCTCATCATGTGATCTTCCCGGGAAACGCCGAGCAGCCTTTCCGATTCCCGGCTGGATTCGATGATGTTGCCGTCCCTGTCCGTTATGGATATCCCCAGGGGGAAGGAATCGAAGAGCACCTTGTATTTCGTCAGGCTGACCTTCAGCTCCTCCAGCGCCTTCTCATGGGCATTGCGAAGCCTTATGGCGCTCAGGCCCGCTGCAAGGTCATTGGCAAGTTCGGTCAGCAGGTCCACCTCGTCATCGGAAAACGGATCGGTATCCCCGGAGTAGATGTTGATCGCCCCGATGGCCTTCCCATCGACCATGATGGGCAGGGCTATGGAAGACGCATATCCGCGCCTGGCGGCCTCTGCACGCCATGGCCTGAATGCGGGATCGTTCAGCATGTCCCTGCAGATGCTGGGCCTCCCCGTTCGGATCGCCGTCCCTGTGGGCCCTTCACCCCGCTCGGAGTCCTCCCAGGTGATGCCCATCCGTTCGAGATACCCGTCATTGTGCCCCGCATAGGCAACGGGTCGTATGAGTTTTCCTTCCTCGTCGTCGGCATATCCCACCCACGCCATGATATGACCGCAGTCTTCGACGATGATCCTGCATACCTCGTGGAGGCATGTCAGTTCATCGGTGGAATGCATCATGACCTGGCTGCTCCTGCTCAGGGCCCGGAGTATCCTCCTGGCCCTCTCAGCTTCGGCAAGCGCGGCCTCGAGGTTCTTCTGCGACCGGAGGCACTGTATGAGGTCCCTGATCTGTCCGGCCACGGATTCCATGAAGGCGGCACCATCACCCTGATGGTCCCGGGCCTGCAGGAGTCGCTCCACCGCTTCAGCGAGGATCGAAAGGCGCGCATCGCTCGCGTAGACGGTCGTCCCGGCACCCGGCGGCACATCTCCATCCTTCACGCCGGGGACGGTCATGTCCATGGACAATCCCGACGTACCGCCGTCACCGAGGGTCTTTGCCCATGCAGGCTCCATACCTCCTGTCCGGACCCGTCCGTATACTGCCGCTTCCTTTTCCAGCTCGGCTATCCGCCGGCGTGCCTCGGCCAGCTCCCGCCGGAGCTGCTCCTCCGTTCCTGCTCTGCCTTCACTGTCCATGCTCGGCTCCATACCCTGAACATAGTGGCTTCACCGGGTCGGTGCGCATTCCCCCCGGAACCCGTGCACTGAGAAACGGGAATCTCCCGTCTGACCCATAACAGCTGTGACTACCTCTTCCATATGAACGATATCCCGGGAATCTGCAAATGGAATGCACCGACCGTCTCACCGACGGATGAGGTGTGAACGGATCCGGAAGGACTCGATGAAGTGAATGATGTGCCGTGGGGTGGGCCGGAACGAGCACGCGGTGGGATTTCCCTCCTGATACGTCCCCGTCCAGGAGGCACCACCGGGGCATCGTCCGTCCCGGTGGTGGGTGAGGGCATGGGCGTTCAGTTCTGGCACATCCCGTTGAGCCTCATGAACGAGTGGCCGGTGCCCAGGGATGTCGGATGGTCTGAGACGTCGGATCCCATGAACGGTTCCGATCCGCCTGACATGGCATCCCGCAACTTCTCCTTTGTCCGGGTCTCTATCTGTCTCACCCGCTCCTTGCTCACACCGAGCATCAGGCCGATCTCACAGAGGGTCTTAGGCGGATCGCACAGGCATCTGTGGTGGATGATGGTCATCTCCCTCTGGGAAAGTCCTGCCAGGCTTTCCATGAGAGCCGCAGCGGTCCTGGAGGACTGTTCCTTGTCATGGTAGTCCATCTCGGGATCGGTGCCATTGGTAAGGAAGTCCACCCAGCTGTCCTTGTCCATATCATCGTGGCTCACCTTTTCATCCAGCGAGAACAGGCCCTTTGCGTACCCGAGAGAGCCTGTCCTGGGCTTGGAGCTCTTGGAGAGGTAATCCAGTATGGTTGCCTTTATCCACCATGACGCATAATGGATGAAGGGCACTCCACGTTCGGGATCGAACCGTCTGAGGGCCTTGATCAGACCGAGGTTGCCTTCCTGGATGATCTCGAGAGGATTGAGACCTGAAAAGAAATACCTTCTGCTGATCCGCACCACGAACCGGAGGTTTGCCTGTATGATCTGATCTCCGGCAACGGCATCTCCTTCGCGATACCTTCTTGCAAGCCCGCAAACCTGTTCATGGGAAAGAGTCCGGTACTGACCGATCTCTTTCAGGTACTGCTGAAGTTCTCTGTTACCCGACGTATGCATCATGTCAATTCCTTTCTCCGTGCGTAATCTTCGCCTGATGGTGAATGGATTGCCTTCCGGTCCTGATCCGGTACTCTCGACTTCAGCCCCGCCGCACGATCAGAGGTACAGTTCTCTGCACATCCGCTCGACCATCCGGGGATCTCTGAACCTGATCCGCCCCGATGCGAGCATACGATTCACCTTATCTGCGATGAGACACTCGGAGACGACTTCCCCCGATGCTTCGCCGGAGGCGTATGGCCTGCATGATCCGGGTTCCGCATGGCGGCCGCTCATTTCCTGCAGGAGGTCGAACAGGTTCGTTTCACTTTCAAACCCTTTTCCTTGAACATTACATTCCGATTGTTCGGTGAGCTGCATGTCATCCCCCTCATACGTTTCAGATTCGATCACTTCATGGGTCCTGAGTTTCCGGCCCTGATCCTCTCATATCAATTTGTGTGCCATGCCCTTCATGTGTCAATTATTGCGTGATTTTGTGTGGTTGGATATTTCTTGCCCTGAAGAGACCGTCTCATGCCCGGAGAGATTGTCCTGTTCCACCGGACATATCCTGCCGCGCAGGAAACAGACCGGAGAGAGTATCCGTCCCCGGGTTCCCCTGCATGACTCTTGGGCAGGAAGAATCAAAATAATCCTCTGCAGGGCCTTGTCTGGGACAATCCTCGGCCTATTTAAACTACACCTGCCGAAGGAACGGTCCCGAGGCCGGAGATGCTGCAGTAAAACCGCAGCAGAGAGGGATGATCAATGAAAGGCCGGGAGGGTATTTTCAGACCGCCGATTGGAAGACGGAGAAGCATGCCCCGGTGGCGGAGTGTGCCGACAAGGCGGTTAATGAGCCTGAGATGAGGGTGAACATGGTGCATGCCTTGGCGACGTTGAATCCGGTCATGCAGCCTGTGGGTCACGGGCAAGACGGATGGCCCGCGTAGAGACGGAAAGAAGACTCCGGGAGGGAGTTGGCCATGGGCAAGGTCATGGACTCTGAGATCATCGCGATTCGCGGCAAAAACAACGAGCGCTACTGCCTGCAATGCGTACCCGATGACCTCTTCAGGGAGATCACCCTGGAAGATCTCATTACGAAAGGCGAGATCGAAAGTGAAGGCTCCCAAAGCTTCTGCGACCTATGCAGGAAGCCCCTCATCACACCGGATTCGTGAACATCCTGCACGATGGAAGAAAACCCCCCTGTTCACCTCGCCGTGGAGCGCACACACTAATTCCGTGACAGCTGCACGAACCTTGCGATCCCCATGAGGGCGGTGAGGACGATGGCAACCGCCGTTATCCTTCCCAGCACCCGATGCGTCTTCCGGAGCATCTTCGGATCGGACGGGATGCGCAAGCCGAGGAACGCGGTGCCCACCAGCAGCATCAGCGTCACCACCCCTGCAATGGAATGAGGCGAGCCGAAGTGCTGGTAATGCATGAGCGCTTTGAAGGTGAACTCGGATGTGAATGCGATGAGGGCGGACAGAACCCCGATCAGGGCCAGCCTCCTGTGGAGAATGAACCACCCGGCCTTCCTGCCGTGTGAAACGTAGACGGCGGACAGCACCAGGATCAGTGCCGTTGCCATGCAGAGGATGTGGAGAAAGGGAAGATACTTCATGGAATGCACCTCGCTTTTTCAATAGTATGTATGCCGCATATGCGTTTCTCGAACATGGGACGGGGCAGGCTCCGATCCGACCATGCCGGCTGAAGGGTTTCCTTCATGCGCCGGACCGGAACCGCCTCGGCATCAACCGTCACTTCACCCTGACCTGAATGGTGCCGGACTGCCCGCTCCGGTGATCGACAACGAGGATCGTGATGGTCTGTCCCGCCTTCAGGACATTCGCAGCGGTCGTGAACGTCTCCACGCCGTCGATGGTCTGGTCGTCAATCTGGAGGATCACATCGTCTATCTCGATGCCCGACGCGGCGAGCGGGCCCTTGGCATCGAGCCACCTGACCGCCACACCCTGGTCCTGTTCAAGTCCGTACCTCTCCCGTTCGGCATCGGTCAACGGCCGTACCTCCGCACCGAGCTTGCCCCTCGCCGAGGTGGCCATGATCTTCGCCGCCTCGCTGAGGTCGCCTATCCTGACCGTGAAGGCGAGCTTCTTCCCGTCCCTAAGGACGCCGACCTTCACCTCGGATCCGATGGCCGTGCCTGCCACCATGTTCCTCAGTTCACCCGAGTCTGCGATATCCTTCCCGTCATATGACAGGATAACGTCCCCGGTCCTGATGCCGGCCTTGTCCGAAGGGCCGCCCTTGGCCACATCCATTACATAGGCCCCCTTGGTCGAGGAGAGCTTGAGGGATTTCATCCTGTCGAAGGTGAGGTCCTGGAGGGTCAGCCCGAGCCAGCCGCGCTGGACCTTTCCCTTTTCCATCAGTGCATTCGATATGTACACGGCCATGTTGCTGGGTATGGCAAAGCCGATCCCCTCGAACCCGCCCGACTCCGATGCTATGACCGAGTTGACGCCGATGACCTGGCCGTCCAGGTTCAGCAGCGGCCCGCCGCTGTTGCCCGGATTGATCGCCGTGTCCGTCTGGAGGAAGTCCTGGTAGGTGTTGGGGTCGGTGATTCCCTGCCGGTGCTTGGCGCTGATGATGCCCTGCGTCACCGTCTGATCAAGGCCCCTGGGATGCCCTATGGCCACGACCCATTCACCCACCTGCACCTTGTCTGAGTCGCCGAAGGTCACGAAGGGGAGCTTTTCCTTTTCAGTGATCTTGATCACGGCGAGGTCGGTCTTGGGGTCGGTCCCGACCACCTTGGCCTCATACTGATTGCCGTTGGACAGGATGACCTGTATCTGGGTCGCCCCTGCCACGACATGGTTGTTCGTGAGGATGAACCCGTTGTCCTTTATGATCATACCCGTGCCCAGGCCTTTCAGCTCACGCTTGAACTTCCTGGGGCCCTGGGGCATGTCGAAGAACCGTCGGAAGAACGGATCACCCTCGAACGGAAGGTACGGGTTCTCGACCTCCTGCCGCTGGGTCACTTCGATATGGACCACGGCGGGGATATTGTCCGTGGCGACCTTCGTGATGATGCCCCTGAAGTATGCCTGGCCGTCCTGGTATGTGTTTCCCTCTGCGTGCTTCGGGGCTTCGGCCTGTATCGCGCCAGGCACGGATGAGCCCGTCGGGGTCGCAGACTCCTTCGAACAGGCGGCGACGGTTATGGTGAATGCCAAGATCAGCATCAGGAACAGGGTGTATCTCTTCATAACGAATCTCCTTTCTCAGTGACAACTGACAGGTAATAGTAGAAATAAAAACGCGGCAGACAAGGGGCCTCTGAAATATCTTCCACACCCGGACCGGATCATGCCCGCGTCGAGCGTTCCCATTGCCCCGGTCCGCTTCGCTGCAGCACATACCTTCGACAGCCCTTGAAATCCGGAACTCAGGGTTTATTACAATGAAATCATCGCATCCGAACCCGCCGTTCCGAGATATTTATGCCGGCCCTGGAAAGATCCGCGGTTCAGGAAGGAGGACGAGATGAGCAGACAGTATCAGCCAGAGGTTCACTCAGGCGTTCCGGATGCCTTCACGCGTCGGGTCTTGCTGTTCCTCATGGCGGCTTCCGTCCTGTCGCTGTCTTCATGTGCCACCGTGGGCAGGGATTTCCCGGCAGAGCGCGTCTCTGAGATCCGGATACACCAGACCACCCGTGACGAGATACGCTCCATGTTCGGGCCTCCCTGGCGTGTCGGGATCGAGGACGGCCGACAGACATGGACCTACGGCAGGTACCTCTACAGACTGTTCGGTGAAACGAGCACCAAGGATCTCGTGGTGAGATTCGACGATCGGGGCATCGTCGCTTCCTATTCCTTCAACACGACTGAACACCGGGAATGAGCGGGAAGGCCTGTGACGAAGAATGGAACTCCATGAGAACAGGAGGACGTTTATGAGAAAAACGTGGTTGATACTGGTCGTGCTGGTTATAGGATTCGGATTCCTTGCAGCCGGATGCGCAAAGAAAGAGCCCATGGAGAAGGCCGCGGAGACAACGCCTCCCCAGGTGACTGCACAGCCGGCTCCTGCGCCGGAGCAGCCGGAGGAGGAGATGAAGCCAGAAGCACCTGTCATGCCGGGTCCGGCTGTTGATAGAGCGTCATTCGAGGAGAAGGACATCCACTTTGATTTCGACAAGTTCGACCTCAAGCCGGAGGACATCGGGATCCTCGACGAGAAGGCCTCTTTCCTTGAGGCCAACCCGGGCATCAAGATCCGTATCGAGGGGAACTGCGACGAGCGGGGCACAACGGCGTACAACCTCGCCCTGGGAGACAGGAGGGCAAAGGCGGCTCAGGACTACCTGGTTGAGGTGGGGATTGAACAGGATCGAATCTCCATCATCAGCTACGGGAAAGAGCGCCCCCTTGACCCTGGGCACAACGAGGAGGCCTGGGCAAAGAACAGGAGGGATCATTTCGTGGTGCTGAACAAATAGCACCGGCACCGTCTCAAGGGATCCCGGTTCTCCGGAAACCGCCCTGCTGCATCACCATGCCGAGTGATAGGGGTATTAGCCATGGATCATCATATACTCTGTATAAACAGCGGCTCTTCATCCATGAAGTTCGCCCTGTACCGCCTCGATTCTCATGAGGACCTCATCGCCGAAGGTGCTGCGGAGAGGATCGGCCTTCCGGAAGGATGGCTCTGGCTGGCCGACGGCAGCGGCAGGCGGCTGGCGGACAGGCATATGCACGTCCCTGACCACAGGGAGGCCGTCAGGCTGATGTTCTCCCTGGTCATGGAAGAGCTGCATCTCCCGGCCCCTGACGGGGTTGGGCACCGCGTAGTCCATGGAGGGCCGAAGCACATGGCCCCCGAGATGGTGACGCCGGAGCTCATGATAACCCTGAGAAAACTCATTCCCCTGGCGCCGCTGCACCTACCCAGCGAGATACGGGGCATTGATGCCGTGGCCGGGCATTACCCCGGGCTTTCCCAGGTGGTCTGCTTCGACACGGCTTTCCACCGCAGCATACCGGAGGTGGCCCAGAGGCTTCCCCTTGTCCGCAGCCTCTGGCATGAAGGGGTGCACCGTTACGGTTTCCACGGCCTTTCCTATGAATATATCGTCAATGCGCTGGGAGCGGAAAGGAAAGGCAGGGTCATCATCGCCCATCTGGGCAACGGCGCCAGCATGGCGGCCTTGAAGGATGGCAAGCCCCAGGACACCACCATGGGCTTCTCCGCCCTGGGTGGGCTCATGATGGGCACCAGGTGCGGTGATCTCGACCCGGGCATTCTCCTCTACCTCATGGACGAGAAAGGCTATGACGCCAGGCAGCTGGAACGCCTGCTCGATCAACGGTCGGGCCTCATGGGTGTCTCGGGCATCAGCTCGGACATGAAAACCCTGCTGGAAAAGCGCTCCTCAGAGCCCCATGCCGCCCAGGCGGTCGAGCTCTTCTGCTATACGTCACGCAAGTTCGTGGGTGCCCTTTCCGCCGTGCTCGGCGGCCTGGACACCCTGGTCTTCACCGGCGGCATCGGGGAACGGGCCGCCCCGGTCCGCTGGATGATCTGCCACGGCCTCGAGTACCTGGGGATCCGGCTCGACCCGTCCAGGAACGATGCCCACGAGGAGATCATCTCGTCCGGAGGCAGTCCCTGCACGGTGCGGGTGATCCCTACGAACGAAGACCTGATGATCGCCCGGCACACCCGGGCCCTGCTCTTCAGGGGAAAGGAAGGGAACTCCCCATGAGTGTCGAATTCGCGAATTTCGACGACCTGCTCGAAGCAGTCCGCGGCCTGCCCGCCATGCCGGTGGCCGTCATCGACGCGGACGAACGGCATGTGCTGGAGGGCGCGTGCGAGGCGGCCGGGGCCGGATATGTCGACCCTGTCCTGATCGGCGACGAGAATGCCATCCGCTCCATACTCTCTGCCATCGGCTGCACGAGCCGTTTCCGTATCGTCCATGCCCCCGTGGAGGAAGCCATGGCGGAAGAGGGCGTGAAGCTCATCGAGAATGGCGAGGTCAAGGCCCTCATGAAGGGACATATCCACACCGACGAGTTCCTCCACCCCGTCCTCGCCCATCACCTCCAGGGCAAGCGGCGCATCTCCCATGTGTTTCTGGCCGACATGAAGACCTATCCCAAGCTCCTGTACATCACCGATGCGGCAATAAACATCAGCCCGGACCTCGCGACCAAGATGCACATAGCCCAGAATGCCATTGATATGGCTATTGTGCTGGGGGTGAGCCTTCCCAAGGTCGCCGTCCTGTCCGCGGTGGAGGTCGTCAATCCGGCCATCCCCTCCACCATGGATGCGGCCTGCCTCGCAAAGATGTCGGACCGCGGTCAGATCACGGGCGCCGTGGTGGACGGGCCGCTGGCATTCGACAACGCCATCTCGGCCGAGTCTGCCGCGGTCAAGGGGATCGCAAGCCCGGTGTCGGGCGACGTGGACATCCTGGTGGTGCCGGACCTGGTCTCGGGCAACATCCTGGGCAAGGACCTCGAGTACCTGGCCGGCGCCCGCATGGCCGGCTTCGTCGTGGGCACGAAGGTGCCCATCATCCTCACATCCCGTTCCGACCCTCCGCAGGCCAGGCTGCTATCGTGCGCCGTGGCCGCCCTGGCGGGTCATCGCATGGAGTAAGCCATGAACGACGATAAGGACAGGAAATCGATCCCGGAAACAGACCCTTCCCTCCGGATGAAGGAGGCATACGACTACTGGCTTGATTCCATCCAGCGCTGGATACTCTTCATGGACGTCCTCCGGAAGAGGGGAAACAACTACCTTGAAACAATTCAGAAGGGGGAACCCCCGGTCCTGGTCTTCAAGTATGAGGTCATTCTCTCCGGCACCACCCTGGAGAGACCGGTGAACTACGACCTGGCACGCATCATTCCGAGGCAGTCCGATGTCATCGACCCCGGCATGAGGCCCATTGTGGTCATTGACCCGCGGGCCGGCAACGGTCCGGGGATCGGCGGCTCCAAGCAGGATTCCGAGATCGGCGATGCTCTGGCCCAGGGGCATCCCGTGTATTTCATCCTCTTCCATCCCGAACCTGTGGAAGGCCAGACCCTGGGCGATGTGGAAAAGGCGGAGGTGCGCTTTGTCGAAGAGGTCGCACGGCTTCACCCCAAGGCGCCCAAGCCGGCGGTGATCGGAAACTGCCAGGCTGGCTGGGCCGTGGCCCTCCTCGGCGCCGACAGGCCGGATCTGACGGGGCCCCTGGTCCTGAACGGGACCCCGCTTTCCTACTGGTCCGGGGTCCTGGGTAAAAACCCCATGCGCTATGCCGGAGGCCTCCTGGGAGGGATCTGGCTTACATCGCTCCTCTCCGACCTGGGGAACGGCAAGTTCGACGGGGCCTGGCTCGAGGAGAACTTCGAGAACCTCAACCCGGGCAACACCCTGTGGTCCAAGCAGTACGACCTCTATACGAACATCGACGAGGGAGAAGAACGCTACCTCACCTTTGAAAAATGGTGGGACGGCTACTCCGAAATGACCGGGGACGAGATCCATGCCATCGTGGAGAACCTGTTCGTGGGCGACGCCCTGGAGCAGGGGAAGCTGACCCTGGACAGGAAGAAGATCCTCAACCTGAAGGACATCACGAAACCCCTGGTGATCTTCGCTTCGGAAGGCGACAACATAACACCCCCGCAGCAGGCCCTGGACTGGATCATCAAGGAATACCGCTCAACCGACGAGATCAAACGACTGGGAAAGGTCATCATCTACATGCTGCACCCTCATGTCGGACACCTCGGCATCTTCGTCGGGTCGAAGATCGCCGGGAAGGAGCACAAGGAGATCATCAGGAGCATCGACATGGTGGATTCCCTGCCCCCGGGGCTCTACGAGATGATCATCGTGGACAAGGGCAAGAAGGAGGGGGTGAGCGACTACGATGTCCGCTTCGAGGAGCGGGGCATCGAGGACCTCATGGCCCTGAACGAGGGCAGGGAGGAGATGGAGGAGGAGGATGCCGACTTCTCCAGGGTAAGCGCCGTTTCCGAGATGAACGACCGGATCTACAACACCATCTTCAGCCCCTGGGTGAAGATGTTCTCCAGCGGCGCAACCGCGGAGCTGCTCAAGCAGCTCCACCCCCTGCGCGTGAACAAATACATCTTTTCCGACCGCATCAATCCCTTCATGCTGCCCTTCAAATATCTTGCCGAACTGGTGAAGCTGAACCGCGCGCCGGTCCCGGAGGAGAACTCCTTCCTGGCCCTTCAGAACCGGGTATCCAAGGACATCGTTGCCGTTCTCGACGGCTACCAGGACATCCGGGACCGTCTCGAGGAGGCCTCGTTCTTCGCCATCTATGAAAGCCCGCTCATGAAGATGCTCTTTCCGGTCTCGCCGAAGAAAGGAGCACACCCCGGCGCCTCATGGCGCAAAGAGTCCGTGGCGGATGCGGAACGCAAGCGTCTGAACGACGCCATGGACAAGGGAGGCTACGAGGAGGGGGTCGTCCGCATGGTCATGGCCCTGGAAGATGCCGGCCATGTCATCGACCGGGATGCCCTTGTGGAGGATGAACGGCTCCTGGAGTCGAGCTCGCGATTCAAGAGGCTCAAAAAGGATGCTTTCCTGCACATGGTCCATGAACAGGCCGGCGTCCTGGTGGCGGACAGGGACAGGGCCCTTGATTCCATCGCCCGACTGATAGCGAGGCCCGAAGACCGCAGAAAGGCCCTTGCCCTTGCCAAGAAGATCGTCCTGAAAAAATCGGCCATGTCGCCGTACCAGAAAAAGGTGCTTTCCAGGATGAACAGGGTCCTGCAGGTGTAGCGACCTCGTCCTGTAGAGAAGAGATCTACCATGCCCTGAAAAACCGAACCAGGAGGGTTGTCATGCACGCAGACACACACAAGCAGGCGAAGGAGGACGATCTCAAGTCCCTGACGCTTCCGGAACTGTATGCAAAGCTGGGATCGTCACCATCAGGCATCAGCCAGGCCGAGGCGCAGAAACGACTGACCAGCTATGGACCCAACGAGATTTCCGAGAAAAAGGTCAACCCGTTTCTGAAATTCCTCACCTATTTCTGGGGCCCGATCCCGTGGATGATCGAAGGCGCGGTCATCCTGTCGGCAGTGGTGCGTCACTGGCCTGACTTCTTCATCATCCTGGTGCTCCTCGTTGCAAACGCCGTGGTCGGCTTCTGGGAGGAATACCAGGCAGGCAACGCCATTGCCGCACTGAAGGCCCAGCTGGCCATAAGGGCAAGGGTCCGGCGGGACGGGAAATGGACCTCGCTGGAATCCCGGGAACTGGTGCCCGGAGACGTCATCCGCCTCCGCCTCGGCGACATCGTGCCGGCGGATGCCAGGCTGCTCGAGGGCGATCCCATGGAGGTGGACCAGTCCGCGCTGACGGGTGAGTCCCTGCCCGTGACGCGCAACCCCGGCGATGCGGTGTTTTCCGGGTCCATCATCCGCCAGGGTGAACTGGAAGCCATGGTGTACGCCACGGGCTCCCATACCTTCTTCGGCAGGACCGCGCAACTGGTGCAGGAGGCCCACACGGTCAGCCATTTCCAGAAGGCCGTCCTGAAGATCGGCGATTACCTCATCATCATCGCAGTGGCCCTGGTGGTCCTCATCCTGGCCGTGGCGCTGTTTCGCGGCGACCCGATGGCCACGACCCTGCAGTTCGCCCTCGTGCTGACCGTGGCTGCCATCCCGGTGGCCATGCCCACGGTTTTGACCGTCACCATGGCCGTGGGCGCACGGGTGCTGGCCGCGAAACAGGCCATTGTCAGCCGGCTTGCGTCCATCGAGGAGCTGGCCGGCATGGACGTGCTGTGCTCGGACAAGACAGGCACCCTGACCCAGAACAGGCTGACGCTGGGCGAAACGTTCAGCGTCGGCGGGGTCTCAGGCGACGAGGTCATCCTCAGCGCCGCCCTCGCATCCCGCGCCGAGAATCAGGACACCATCGACCTGGCCGTGCTGGGAGGCCTGAAAGACGAAGCGGTACTGAAGGCCTACGAGGTGGTCCACTTCCAGCCCTTCGACCCGGTCCACAAGCGCACCGAGGCCACGATCAGAACCACGGACGGAAAAGGATTCAAGGTGACCAAGGGGGCCCCGCAGGTGATCCTGGACCTGTCGGCCAATGCCGGGGAGGTAAAACCGTTGGTCGAGAAGGCCGTCGACGACTTCGCCGCCCGGGGCTACCGCTCCCTGGGCGTGGCCCGTGCCGACGGACAGGGCTCCTGGCAGTTCCTCGGCGTGCTCCCGCTCTTCGATCCGCCCCGTGAGGATTCCAGGTCAACCATAGCCACCGCGCGGCAGATGGGCGTGAACGTGAAGATGGTCACCGGCGACCAGCTCGCCATTGCCCGGGAAACCGCCGGTCAGCTGGGCCTGGGGACGAACATCCTCGATGCGGGAGGGTTCAGCGATACCCGGCATCACGAGACCGCCCAACTGGCCGATTCCATCGAGAAGGCCGACGGGTTCGCCCAGGTGTTTCCGGAGCACAAGTTCCACATCGTTGATGTGCTCCAGCAGCACGCCCATATCGTGGGCATGACCGGCGACGGGGTGAACGACGCCCCCGCGCTGAAGAAAGCCGATGCCGGAATCGCCGTCTCGGGCGCCACCGACGCAGCCCGCTCTGCGGCGGACGTGGTGCTCATGAGCCCGGGCCTGTCCGTGATCATCGATGCCATCAAGGAGAGCAGGAAGGCCTTTCAGCGTATGAACAGCTACGCAATCTACCGCATTGCGGAAACCATCCGCGTGCTGCTGTTCATGACCCTGGCGATCCTGGTCTTCAACTTCTACCCCGTGACCGCGGTGATGATCGTCCTGCTGGCCCTGATGAACGACGCCCCCATCCTTGCCATCGCCTACGACAACGTGCACTATGCGGACCGCCCCGAGGCATGGAACATGCGGCTGGTCCTGGGGATATCCTCCGTGCTGGGCGTGGCCGGCGTGGTCGCCTCGTTCGGTCTGTTCTACCTCGGCGAGCAGACGTTCCATCTCGGCCGCGACCTTCTGCAGACGTTCATGTTCCTGAAGCTGGCCGTAGCGGGCCACCTGACGATCTTCGTGACGCGCACACGCGGTCCGTTCTGGTCCATCAAGCCCGCGCCGTTGCTGTTCTGGTCGGCGGTGGCCACCAAGGCGCTGGCCACCGTTGCCGCGGTGTACGGGTGGTTCATGGTGCCCATCGGCTGGAAATGGGCGCTCCTGATCTGGGTTTATGCGCTGGCGTGGTTCATCGTCAACGACCGGGTGAAGCTCGTTGCATACCGCATCTTCGACCCGACCCGAAAGGCCCTGCTGGGAAGAGCGCCACAAAAGATCGCATCATAACCCGGCGCTCCGATTGAAGACAACCATATCCGGGACAGCGCAACCAGCCGTGCATCATGGAAACGGGCAGGAGCCGTATGGCTTTACCACTCGTGCTCTCCCTCGATGCATGGCCCCGGGCCGTATACGGTCCTTAATAGATCACGCCGAAGGCCGTTATGACGGCTGCCATGCATAGAAAACCCAGGGCGACGATGAAGATCATATCCGCATATTTCTCATAGACGTCCTGCTTCTTCGTGGAGCGTATCGAGATATAGGAGAGCACGCTCGATGCCAGGAACATCAGCATGGCAATCATGCACAGATCATCCAGCAGGGTCTTGTCACGAAACGACGACAGCCTGACCACGCTGAAGATCAGGAAACACAGGCCCAGCAGGTTCGACGATGCGGACAGGATATGGTTGCTCTTGTAGTACTGGGAATTGTTCTCTGCCATAATTCACCCTGCTTCAGGATACTGACCCGCGAAAAGGTACATGCCTGCACACTCCCTTTCAACCCTCCCTATCATTGCGCATTCTTTCCGTCCAGCCCCTCCATGGCGTCAGATCATCTTCTGCATCCACACGACGTCGAAGCAGCGGCCGTTCTTCATGCCCACGTCCCTGAAGCGGCCGCATTCCGTAAAGCCGTTCCTCCTGTGGAACGCGATGCTTCCGGGGTTGAGGGATGATATGTTGGCCAGGAGGATCCTGATGCCCTTCTCCCGCCCGCCCTGCTCGAGGTAGTGCAGGAGCATCTTCCCGATGCCCTTCCCCGTGTGGTCCGGGTGGATGAAATACGTGGCCTCCGCCGTCTGCGCGAAGGCGGGCATGGGGTTGTACGCGCGGATCATGCCGAAGCCCACCACCGCGCCGTCCCGGTCAACGATGGAAGCGGCGGGGTTCCCCCCTGCCATGTTCCTGAACATGTCGAAGGCCTCCGGGTCAAGCCTGTGTTCCGGGTATGCGGCAAAGGAATGCTCCACATAGTGGTTGAATATGGCCATGACCGGTTCACGGTCATCGGCCGACAGCGGGCGGATCGTGTAGTCCATCAGAGGATCTCCTCGAGCAGCTCCACGACGTCCCTCACGCAGGCTTTGCAGACCCTGTTGAAGTAGTCGTTCTCCAGATACGAGAGCTGGCCCTGCTCCGTGGTCAGTTCTATCCCGTCCAGCAGCATCCGGCAGGTATAGGTGCCGTGCATTCCGGCAAACCGGCCCATGAGCTCCCTCACCTTCCCGTACGTCTCTTCCGTGGCCGACCGGTCGCTTCGTTCCCCCCTGCCGCACCGTGCACCGATCACGAGGATCCCGCCGGAAACCGCCCCGCAGACCTCCCCGTTCCTCGCCATGCCCGCGCCGAACCCGCAGGCCAGCTTGAGCGCCGTGTCCCGGTCCATGCCGAGGTCGTCGCAGAACGAGGAAAAGACCGCCTGGCAGCAGTTGAAGCCCTGGTCGAAGACGGATACGGCCCGTTCGCTCCTGGTCATGGCGCCTCCTTCGCTGCCCCGTTCCATTCCCGGGCGAGCAGCCCCATCACCAGGGAGTCCGATATCTTGCCGGCCGTGATGCAGCGCTCCCTGAGCACCCCTTCCCTCACGAAGCCGCACCGCTCCAGCGTGCGGATCGATGCCGCGTTGCGCGGGTCGAGCTCCGCCTCGATGCGGTGAAGGGAGAAGGCTGGGAACGCATAGCCCAGCACCGCCTTGAGGGCCTCGTGGTTGAACCCGTGCCCCCAGTGGTCGTGTCCCAGGGCGTAGCCGATCTCTGCGCGGCGGTGCTGCTCGTCGAAGTGGAACAGCACGCACGTACCGATGACGAGGTCGTCGCTGCGGCGCGCCACCCCCCACCTGATGCTCGTGCGCCGGGAGAAGAACTTCTGGGCGTCGGTGATGAAGGTGCGTGCCTCCCTGATGCCGGTCATGGGGGTCGTGTGCCAGTAGCGCATCACCTCGGGATCGGAGAAGACGGAGAACACGGCTTCGAGGTCGCGGCGTTCCAGGGACCTGAGGGTGAGGCGCTCGGTGGTGAGGACCGGGAAGGTGTTCAGAAACATCATGGACTGGGTCTCCTGCGCGTGGTCATGAATACCTTGTACCAGAATCCGCTGACGTCTTCGAGTGCCGTGAAAGGAGCATGGGCAGAAAGCCGGGCACCATGAGGCAGATGCCAGCCGCCTCCATCCCTCCGGTCAGTCGCAGCACCTGGCGCCTGCGGGCAGGAAGATGTGCTCGACCACCTCGTAGTGCCGGACGGTCAGGTCCGGTTCGAGGCCGTAGGCATGGTCCTCGGGGTAGAGCCGCGCCCTGTCGATGTCCTGCCCGGCAAAGGCCGCTATGGCGGAGAGCGTGGTCCAGTAGGTGATGAGCGTGATCTCGGCCCTGCCCTCCTCCTCGCGCATGAACACCTGGGCGCCCTGGAAGCCCCTGGTGGAAGAGGCCTCCCTGATGCCGGTCTCGTGGAGGTAGGCCAGGAAGGCCTCGCGCTTGTCGAGGGGGACCCTGCACTTCCATTCACGGGCGTACATCGTGCCCTCCGTCGATCCTCGTGCAGAGGTACCCGGCCAGGACGCCGCCTGTGTGCTCTGCGCTGTCGATGCCGAACCCGGCACGTGCGAGAAGCCCTTCCAGGATCCACGCAAAGGTCGAGAACTCGGTGCACAGGTGCGACTCGAGGTCGGCCGCCATGTCCGCTCCCACCTTGGCCGTCATTTCCCGTATCCACCCGGCGATGTTCGCCTCGTACCCGTTCTCCGCAAAGACCACGTCGGAAAGAAACAGTCTCCCGCCCGGCTTGAGCATTGCGTGAAGCCTGTGCAGGGCCTTCTGCTTCCAGAAGTCGGGCAGGTGGTGAAAGGCCATGCTGGAGGTGATCGCATCGAGGGGAGCACCCGCATGCTCGTAGGTGAGGAACCCTCCGTGGTGGCAGGTCACGTTGGTGATGCCCGCGCTGTGGGCCTTCCACTGGGTGTAGTCCAGCATGGCCTGCGAGACGTCGACGGCGTGGACCATGGCGCAGTGCCCGGCCGCCTGCAGGGCGAAGGCCCCGGTCCCGCTGCCGAAGTCGGCTATGGTATGGGAGGCCTGAAGACCGAGGGCGGAGATGATGGCCTCGTTCTCCTTCTCGATGTCCCGGAACCTGCGGTGAAAGGCGTCGTAGGCCTCGACGACCTCGCGGCTGCGGAAGTCCCTGCCCGGGGGAATCATCTCGTCGTACCGGCATGTCAGCGTCACTTCGTTCTGTTCACTCATATGTCCTCACATGGATCTGCTGCGCGTTGATAAGCATGACATAGCCATGATCGTACCCGGGGTCAACAGCGGCGTCCGGGCCTGCTGATGATTTACACGCCGTCCGGAAGCTTTGAGCGCATCATTTCCCGTCGATCAAGCCTGCGGCCATCCACCACGAAGGTGCCATCGCCGACGGCGTGAATGGTGCGCTTCTCTTTCCGCGAGCCGTCGACGTACGCGGCGATCCCTTCGAGGACAACGATGTTGTGCTTCCTGACGATGTCCATGACCCTGCACTCGATGTTCGCCAGGCATTCCCTGACCAGGGGCGCCTTGACATGCTTTCCCTGCACCGGGGTCAGCCCGAACCTGTCGAACTTGTCCGTGTCGATGCCGGAACATGTCCCCACGCCCACGACCTTGTCAATGAGATCCACGGTGGGAATGGCAATGACGCATTCCTTTGTCTTCCGGAGCGCGGCATAGGAATGGTTCCAGGGCCCGGTGGTAATGGCGAACATGGGCGTGAAGTCCATGACCATGGTCCAGGAGATGGTCATCAGGTTGTTCTTCTTTCCGTCATTCGTTGCAATGAGGACGACCGGGCCTGGTTCTATCAGCGTGAATGCCTTATTGAGTTGCATCTCTTTCATCATTGTGCGCCTCCC
>ERZ795057.1105-NODE-1105-length-24660-cov-9.947612_pt1 | contig 24660 bp, 15 predicted proteins | sample MGYA00375141_ERZ795057 | MGnify/ENA primary metagenome ERZ795057 (study PRJEB30186, sample SAMN05720163) | activated sludge metagenome | isolation source: Anaerobic digester | place: Hong Kong | collected 2015-01-26 ... | reverse complement strand
AACCAGCTTAGTGTTTTTGACTTCGCTAATGACCTTGCCTTTAGCCTGACCGGCGGGGTGTTGTTAAATATCCAACTTTTGTCTAGTTTAATTTTAGTTAATTTATTGTCCAAAAAGCACAAAGAAGGTTGGTCACAAAAAATTATTATTGCTGCCCTGGTTCTAGGTTTGGGTATTAATGTTTATGCCATTCTACCTGGTCAGAAAACCAGTCCCGTCTTAATGCCACTCTCGGCTAGCATTGCTATCGCTAGAGAAAGTCTGGCAGTGACTCGGAGTGCCCTTTTTGGTTATGGTCCTGATAGCTATGGTCAAGCTTTTAACCTACTCAAACCAGCTTGGCTTAATACTTCAAATGTCTGGCAATATAGCTTTGAGAGCGCTACTGTTTTCCCCCTAACTTTAATTGTTAGTGGCGGATTATTAGCCTGCTTAAGCTGGATTTTTCTCACCACTCGAACTATTCGCACACTTACCGTGAAAAAGGAGCAAAAGGCCGCAGGTCTCAAGTACTTTATTATTGCAGCTATTATCTGGCAGATTATTTCTCCACTTAATACCATGATGTTGACCTTATTAGCCATAGCTCTGAGCTTTTATTTAGCAGCTAATTTAGATAGTTATAAAATCAAAAAGTTTTCTTTTAACAATCTTTTTGATCCTTTTAACCTACAACCAGAAAACAAGGCTAATCGCTATACTTTTGCCACCATTTCTGTGTTATTGATGGCTGGTTTAATTTTCTTGACTTACCAAATTGGTCTGCATTATGCCGCTCATGCTACCGCCTATCAAGCGAGTAAGGCCGCTAGTGAAGAAAAATTTAATGAAGTTTTTGCTAAACAAGAACAATCAAGAAATTTAGCTAGTCGTTCAGCCGATTGGAGAAGAATTTATGCGTCGAGCGCTTTGGAATTAGCTGTAGCTTTGTCAAATAAAACAGATATTACTCCAGTCGAACAAGAGCAAGTAATTGAATTGATCAATGTGGCCATTACCGAAGCCAAAGCAGCAACAATTTTGCAGCCCCGTTCTTATCAAAACTGGTTAACTTTAGCCAATATTTATCTGCAACTACTTGATGTTACTGAAGATGCTCGTCAATTGGCTTTTGAATCACTTTCTCAAGCCGCTCTGACTAATCCCAATGACCCCTTTATGAGAATTAATTTGGGACAATTCATGATGCGCCTAGAGCAGTGGGAACAGGCTAGCAATTTCTTTATTCAAGCTATTGAACGCAAACCAGATTTACCTGTGGCCTACTACAATCTAGCCCAAGCCTACATCAAAAATCAACAAATCTTGGAAGCAGAAAACGCTCTACAGCAAGCCTTATTGTTAATTGATCAAGAAACTAATCTTGAAGATTACAACACTGTGAAAACCTTGCTAGAGTCGATCAGTGAAGAGGCGGATCAATTGCGAGCTCAAGCTGAAGCCCAACAAGCTCAACAGGCTCAACAAGCCCAGCAGGGTCAACAACTCCCACAGGAGGAATTAACCACTCCAGCAGCTCCCGCTAAGCAGGTAGAACCAGACATAACCAATCAGCAAACTGGCTTAGAACCAGCTACTGCAACTGAATCTGGTTTGTCTGATTTACTCAACGAAGAAGAAACTTCTAATTTGTTGCGCGAAAGTAGTTTAGTGCCTGAAGAAGAGACTATTGATAATCAATAATTCTTACTCGATAAACTTGTCTTAGTTATTAAAAATAGCTTCTCAATATTTTTTACAACTTTCGTCAAACCATCACCCGTGATGGCACTAAACACTAATAAAGTGATTTTGTGTTTGGCGAAATCAGCCTGAAACTGTTCAATTTCTGCTTGACTATACAAATCAGCTTTATTCAAAGTAACTAAATAAGGTTTTTCTAACAACTGAGGATTGTGTTGCTTGAGTTCATTGTTAAGATTTTGGTATTGTTCCCAAAGCAATTGACTTTTATCCTTGGCTGACAGCGCTTGATCAAAAATAACACTTTCTTCTAAAAACAGTACGTACATTAATGCTTGACAATTCTCAATATGGCGCAAAAAGTCATGACCCAAACCCTTGCCCTGATTAGCCCCCTCAATTAAACCAGGAATATCGGCCACCACAATTTCTTGAGCACCTTTTTGCAATTGCATGATTCCCAAATTCGGCTCAAGCGTGGTAAAGGGGTAATTGGCAATTTTGGGATTGGCCGCCGTTACTTTAGATAAAAAAGTGCTTTTACCAGCATTGGGAAAACCAACTAAAGCCAGATCAGCCAATAGTCTTAATTCCAGTTTTACCAATTTTTGTTCACCAAAAGTACCATGTTCTGCCTCTCTAGGAGTAGTTTTTTGGCTACTTTTAAATTGACTATTACCTCGCCCACCAAAACCTCCCTGACATAGTACTAATTCTTCACCATCTTCCATTAACTGACAAAGTTCTTCTGGTTGTGGCAGGGCTTCTAATTCATCAGGTTCTAAAACTAAATTGCTATCACTCACCTCATAATCAATGAAGTAACGTTGGCGTTTAATATTAGTTCCTGGAGGCACTTGACCAGCTTGAAAATCGGCAGAACGTAGCAAGCGCTGACTTCCGTCTTGATTGACAAAACCATAACGTTGACGCCGATAGGCACTGGTGTGGTTTTCTGCCAACAAAGTAACTGTGGTACCAACAGGCACTTCAATAATTCTGTCTTCACCTTTTTGGCCATGCTGTTTACGCTTAGCACCTGGCTGACCAGATTCAGCGACAATTTCTTTAACACCAGCATAGGGACGCAGTGTGGATAAGGCCTTGGTGGCTCTAATAATGATTGATCCCCCATCTCCTCCATCACCACCGTCTGGCCCACCCTTGGGTACGTATTTTTCGCGTCTAAATGAAATCTTTCCTTGACCACCGTTGCCGGCAGCTAACTTGAGGGTAACAAGATCTATCATGAAAATTACCTTATCTTAAAAAATTAAATGGATTTTGTAAGGCACCACCCTGGCGGATTTCAAAGTGTAAATGTGTACCGGTACTTCGGCCAGTACTGCCCATTTGGCCGATGACATCGCCTCGACCCACTCGTTGGCCAACTCTCACTTGGACCACGCTCAAGTGAGCATAGAGCGTAACAAAACCATTACCGTGATCAATCATCACTCGATTACCATAGCCATAACCATCTACCCAGCCAGCGACAGCAACTACTCCAGCATCTGCGGCCAAAATTGCCCCACCAGCACCATTAGAGATGTCAATCGCCTTATGATAGAAACTATAACCTTGACTAATCCCCCCACTGGCTGGCCAAATAAAGCTACCAGTAGCAGAAACCGTCCCAGCATCTGGAGTCAGTACCCCAAAATTGCTGCGGGAAGTAGCAATTGGAGAAACAGCAGCTGTTGGGGGTCTCCCCTCAGGCACCATTAGATATTGTCCGGCTACTAAATCAAAAGTTTCATCATTCAAAAATTCATTAAAAGGATAGTCAACAATCATCTGTACTTGAGAACCAGTCAGACCATATTTTTTTCCAATTGAATAAATGGTGTCTCCCCTCACCACTTTGTGTCTCACTCCATCGACCGGCAAAATTTCTAGGCTTTGCCCTGGTTTAATGGTGCTTTTTTCAGTCAAATTATTGGCCCACAAAATGGTTTCCTTGCGCAAACCATAACGCTCAGCGATGTCAGAAATCGTTTCACCTTCTTCAACCACGTGAGTGATAATCTCTCCGCCTCGATATTGACGAACTTCTTCTGCCTGATAAGTGTAAAAGTCAGGAGCAGTAGCGGTACTAACTGCTAGAATTGGGGTAGCTAAAACCAACTGACTATCCATTGTCTCATCATTGGAATTTAATATACGTGGCCCAAAAATAACCATAAAAAAACTCAAAGCAATGGTCCCGAAATGCAGAAAAGGTCGAGTATATTTACCACGTTTTTGGTGTAAGACACTCACCAGAGCATCTTTAAGTTTTTCAAAAAAATCAAAAATTACATACAGGCGGATCTTGCCATAAGATCGCAAAAATCGTAAAAAAGATTGCAAATCTTTAATCAAAAATTGCAATTTTCCCTGTTGGCGCTGATGATATAAATCTCTGTTCCACATGCTTAACTTTTTAACTTGGTTTTTCTCTGGCAAAAATCTTTAGCCATTTTTGAGCGAGGCTAAAAATTCCTTGTTAGATTTAGTTCTTTTCAGCTTTTCAATCACCGTCGCTGTTCTCTCATCTTTACCAAGCATATCTAACATACGATGTAAAGTAATTATAGACTGATAAACAACAGGATCAATTAATAGATCATCGCGACGGGTACCAGATCTCTGTAAATCAATGGCGGGATAGATTCTTCTCTCAGCCAGAGCACGATCTAAATGTAATTCTTGATTACCAGTACCCTTAAACTCTTCATAAATCAGATCATCCATTCGCGAACCGGTATCCACCAAAGCAGTACCAATAATCGTCAGTGAACCTGGTACTTCAAAATTTCGCGCTGCCCCAAAAAACTTTTTAGGCGGAAAGAGGGCGGCAGGATCAAAACCACCAGATAGGGTTCTACCTGAAGTTGGCATGGCCAAGTTATAAGCTCGCGCTAAACGAGTAATAGAATCGAGTAAAATTAACACGTCGCGACCTTCTTCAACTAGGCGTTTAGCTCTCTCAAGAGCTAATTCTGCTACTCGGCATTGATTCTGTGCCGGTTCGTCAAAGTTGCTCGCCGCTACTTCACCTTTTCCGTTAGTGATTTTTTTAATATGGCGACGGATATCGGTTACCTCTTCTGGGCGTTCACCAACCAAAACTGCCATTAAATGAATGTCGGGGTTGTTGGTGGCTACTCCCAAAGCCACATCTTTAAGAATAGTGGTTTTGCCAGCTTTTGGCGGAGAGACTATTAGACTACGTTGACCTTTACCAATTGGCGCAATTAAATCAATCAAACGTAAAGATAATGGTTCTGCACCAATCTCTAATTTAATATGTTCATCTGGAAAAACTGGGGTTAAGCTTAAAAAATTCTTACGATTAAGTTGACGATGTTCCTCTACAGACCGACCGTTAATACTGTCAACGCGCAATAAGCCCCAATATCGTTCGTTGTCTTTAGGTTGACGAGCTGGGCCAGTGACCAAGTCACCAGACTTTAATCGTAAACGACGAATTTGTGAACTAGAGATATAAACATCTTGTTCTGATTCTGAAAACTCTGGTCGCAGTACTCCATGACCTTCTTTAGAATTATCCAAAATACCTGAAACAATAATTTCCTGTTCTTTATTCTCATTGTTATCCAAATTATTACTATCATTGTAGCTAGGATGCCCGTTGGAGTGCTCACTTGAGTGCTCACTTGAGCGTTCACTGGAGCGACCGTTCATATTCTCACTTGAATTACTAGCTTGATCAGTTTCAGCTTTGGCAGCGTTACTTTTACCACCTACTCGGCGTTTAATCACCCGCGTAGTGGATTTACTCTGATTCTCTTCTTGAGAACTTTTACTACTCTTGAGCTTGCTGTCAACTGAATTGGCAATAGCGGATACAGAATTATCTTGACTGTTTTGCATAAAATTACTTTCTAATAAATAAGTGTCATGGCTAGAAAAAAAGATAAGAAAAATGGGGCATCACGATTAATTTAGAAATAAAAACTGAAAATCAACTGGATTATGTCAAAAAAATACAGAAAAATCAAGATCAATGATAAAAAGGGCTTTCTGTGACGATTATTGCAATGATAAAAATCTGGCGCTGGCAATTATTTCAATGGTAAAAGGGTTTATTCTGGTGATTGTCTCTGGAATGAAAAAAGAACTTTCTGCGGAGTCTCGGTAGCCTGCCCAACGACCGAGATTCCACAAAAAGTTCTTGTGTTGGCAGTCCTACTCGGCTCTGATACTTTTTGATATACTTCTATATTTTAAGCTAGAATTGTCAAAAATGACGAAAAGTGTTAGCTTAATAAGCGATCAGTTGTTGATTTATTTCAACAACGACAGGATTACATTGTTATTCGTGAACAATCAGCGGTAACAATGTTCTCAACAATCCATTCTGTTTAGGTTCTTGACTGCCTAAAAACCAAGACTTGAACGGGATGGATTTTTTTATCCCCTCTTGAGTGTTGACCCAAAAAAGGCTAAATATCCTTTGTTGCTATTAAAGTACCAAAACTAAATTAATTTTAGCAGTTTTTATAATTTTGACAAGCATTAATATCATCCTATAATTTTAAAAACAGGTTTTTTTTAATGTCCTATATTAATTTATTTAGTCAAAATCCAGATTAAAATATAAAGTTTTCCACATTAATTACAATATTTACAATTTTGGGAAAAACTTGGGAAAACTGTAGAAAATAAGAAAAAAATGAAAAAATAAGAAAAAAATAACAAAATTGAAGAATTAATTCGAACACTAGGTCGACTAAAGCTCCTTGATGACCTGATTGATGTGGCGATGGCTCTGGGCTGAAATAATTTTAGTGAAACCCAAGCGCTTAGCCTCCTTGACTCGACGGTCAAAGTAAGCCACTTGTCTAATCTCCCCTAGTAAACCAATCTCCCCAATAAAAACCGTTTTGGGGGGAATTTTTTTACCAGAGAGCGAACTAGCAATGGCCACTGCCAAACCCAGATCCACTGCTGGCTCACTTAATTTAAAACCTCCTGCCGCTGACACAAATACATCATAATTACTTAGTGGTAAACGAGCGTGTTTTTGCAAAACTGCAGTCAAAACTTGAATCCGACTAATATCGATCCCTCGCCCCACTCGCCTCGGCATCGCCAGTTGACTGGAGACAACTAAAGCCTGAACCTCGGTTAATAGCGGCCGAGTGCCTTCCATCACACATACAGTAGCTGCCCCGCTGACTGGCTGTTTTTGATTTTCCAGAAATAACTCACTAGGATTGGTCACCTCGTTCAGTCCCCAATCAACCGCCTGAAAAATGCCCACTTCATCACTTGCTCCAAAACGATTTTTTAGCGAACGCAAGATCCGTAATTGGCCAGAGCGCTCACCTTCCATCAGTAAGACCGTATCGACCATGTGTTCTAAAATTTTCGGTCCAGCGATGTTACCGTCTTTAGTAATATGGCCAACTAAAAAGATTGGTGTCCCTTGTACTTTGGCTTGATCAATAAAGCGTGAACTGCACTCTCGAATTTGCCCAACGCTACCACTTGCCCCCGTCAAGTCACTCGTAGTGATTGACTGAATACTATCAACAATCACTAAATTGGGTTTATTACTTGCCATGAGTGCGGTGATTTCATCCACATCGCTACTGGTAACAAACTGCAGAGATTGATTGAGCTTCTCACGTAAATTTTTAGTTTTGCTGTTTTTGAGCATCCGTTCAATACGTAGACTAATTTGGTTGGGACTTTCTTCACCACAAACATAAAAAATCTTCAATGCATTGATATTTTTGGCTAATATGGCTAAAACCATTTGGGTTAACAAAGTGGATTTGCCAATTCCCGGTTCACCGCCAATCAAAATGGTCATGCCGGTTACCAAGCCCCCGCCCAAAACCCTATCCAACTCTCCAATCTCAGTCAAAAGCCGCTGTTTTGCACCGCTGAGACGCTCGACTTGAGAAAAATTTACCATTTTTTTGTTTAAAGATGTTTTAGACAAATTGATTGAAGACTTTTTTTCATTTTTTTGACTAACCATTTCTTCTACCAAAGTATTCCACTGGTGACACTCATTACACTGCCCCTGCCATTTGGGATGAACAGCGCCACAGTTTTGACAAACAAATTGGGTTTTTAGTACTTTTGCCATTATTGATTGTTACTCCTTTTGTTTTTTCGTTTTTCTAATCAGTTTTGTTTTTACGTTTTTCTAATCAGTTTAGTTTTTTCGTTTTTCTAATCAGTTTAGTGCTTGAAACTTGTGGATTAAATTGATGAACAATTTTCACTTGACCACCAATAGCTTTCAGCTCGGCTCTCTTGACAGCCAAAAATGGAGTGTGGCTAGAAACTGCTAAATAATCTGGTTTTATTGTCTGCAAAATTTGTCGCCGTACCGTAGCTTGACCAAAATCATCTGGTAAAGTAAAAATAACATCAGCCAAGCCCCAAGCTTGCAAATTAGCTTGACGCTCGCTGATAGAATGAATTGGTCTATCCTTACCCTTCATTTCTCGCACACGTTGATCACTTTCCAAACCCACCACCAAAATTTTGCTCAATTGCTTGGCCGCTTGCAAAAATCGACGATGTTCTTGATGTAAAACATCAAATACTCCAGTGACTAGAGTTAATTGGCTGTGACTCTGCTCGCGGATTCGCAAAATATTGCTTAACTCTTCTGGTAAGTTCATAAGCCTATTCTAACCAATGATCTGTTAAAATAAAAAGGCAAAATGCCAAAGAAGAAAATTGTAGTCATTGGTGGGGGTACTGGGACAGCAGTGGTGTTAAGTGGTTTGAAACAATATCCAGATTTAGAAATAACCGCTATTGTTGTAGTAACTGATAATGGCGGTTCCACTGGTCGACTGCGTGATGAATTCGGCTTTTTACCTGCTGGTGATCTGCGCCAATGCCTCGCCGCTTTGGCCACAGGCGAGAATGAATCATTAATTCGCGATATTTTACTCTATCGATTTAGCAAACAATCCAGTCTAGCTGGTCATAATTTGGGCAACTTAATTTTAACTGCTCTTGAGGATTTAGCCCGAGAAAGAAAAGATAGTCCAGCGCGAGCCATTGAAATCGCTAGTCAAGTTTTTGAAACAGCTGGTAGAGTTTACCCGATTAGCGAACATCCAGCAGATCTGGTTATTGATTATCAAGATAAACAAATTATTGGTGAAAAAAATTTAGACAATCCCAAACTCGGTGGGCAAAAAATTAAAAAAATCAGCCTCAAGGAAAAACAAAGAATCTATCATCGAGCTGCCCAAGCCATTGAAGAAGCTGACCTGATTATTTTAGGACCAGGAGACCTCTACGCCAGTTTGTTAGCTAATACTTTGGTGGATGGCTTTGCTGAAGCAATGCACAATAATCAAAAACGCGGTGGAAAATTTGTCTACGTTTTAAATTTGATGACTCATTTTTCACAAACTCACCAAATGACAGCATTTGATCATTTAAGCGAAGTGAATAAATATTGTCAACGACAACCTGATTATGTTTTGATAAATAGTGAAAAAATTTCTCCAAAAATACTTGAACACTATGCTAGTCAAAACGAATGGCCGGTGATCGACGATTTAAATCAAGCCAAAAAAAACCAGCAATCAGCCATTGATTGGTCTAAATTGAACGTTAAACGTCATCATCTACTCTCTACCGTCCTAGTCAGTCACGAACCCGGTCATAGCCATAGTCTACTGAGACATGACAAAAATAAACTAGCCCAATCATTAATTAAAATACTCAAAAATAGTTAATTTAACCCGTATTTCTGCACTACTTGAGAAATTCCTGAACTAATTTCCTGCAAAGCCTTGTCTGGTTGAGTTCCAGCCAAAACTGCGTTAATGGCATCAGCATAATATTGGATTAGCTGATCATTTAACCCATTATCATGGGTGAAACTAGTCATGGGAAATGACTGAGCAAATGGCGCATCTGCTACATAAGCGCCCAAAAGTTCATCTTCACTAAGCTCATTTGCCATATCAGTTCGGGGATAAATTTCGCCAAAAGTTCTCACTAAACTCGCACTATTAAAAAATTTCTTCAATACCTCTGGAGAAGATAAATAATCAAGCAATTTCCAAGCTGCTTCTGACTGACTACTATTTTTATTAACCCCTTCAGCCCAAAAGCTGGCCCAAGTAACTTTTTCCTCATTAGATAATTGAGGAACCGGAGCAATAGCAAAATCTAGTTCTGGATTAATTTGTTTGATTTCCAAAGCTTGCCAGGATGGGGCAAAAATCATAGCCACCTCTCCTCTGGCAAAAGCCATAGTTGAATTCGGTAAATTGTTTGACCACACCTTGTCCTGCTTAATGAAATTCGTGTAAAAAGTCAGCGCATCTACCACATTTTGACTAGTTGGATCAGTCGGATCGCCACCATTTTGCAAAATCAGTAAAGCTAAAATATCAGAAAAATGATCAACATTACTAGCATTGCCAATAGCCAAGCCCGCTTGAGTAATATTATCATCGCGCCGAATGCTAACATTACCAGGAACAGTCAATTGATTAGCAACACCACGCAACTCAGACCAGGTAGTTGGCACCGGCAAATTAGCATTGGCTAGCATTTCTTTATTATAAAAAAGCGCTAAACCATCATACATCAGAGGCAGACCAACAATTCCACCATTAGCTTGCAGACTTTCATAAGCAATTGGATAAAAAGTTTGTTGGTATTCAGCGCTAGTCATAACGTTATTGGGCATAGGTGCTAATTGACTCGACAGCATTGGCACCCAAGTTATGTGATAACGGAACACATCTGGACCACTACCAGAGATTAGTGCCTGTTCTAAACGCTCTCGATAATCACGATGTGATTGTTTGCGGTAATCAACGCGAATACCCTCCTTAGCTTCAAAATCTTTAAAGACTTCGTTTAAAATTTCCCCATCTTCCCACAAACCCCAATAGGTGATGTTAATAATCTCTTTAGGTTGGCCAACTTCTTGATTTGGGCCACTGGGTACAGGCGTAGGTTTGGCACCACCAGCAAAAAAAGTTCTAAAAACTACAAAACCAATCAACCCCACAACTAAAAGAAGCAAAAGAATTAAGATTGGCTTTGGTAGTGGAAATTTCCCCTTTTTCTTGGGTGGCTGAACATTTTTACCATTTTTAAGGTCTTTAGTATCAACTGTTGGTTGATCATTGGCTGAATTTGGCTGAGGAGCACTGGTTGGTTGAGTTAATTCTAAGTCCTCAGTTGATACTCCAGCGTCAGTAGTTAAAACCTTTGCAGCGGGAGCAATGACAGGCTTAGCAGTAGACTGGATTTCGCTAGGAACAAAAGGCTGAGGCATCTGTATTTTTTGTTCTTTGTCATTTAAATCCTTTGGCATTGCCATCTTGGTGGCCGGGGTAGTCGGGCGAGAAGTAGCTGAAGCAATCGGAGAAATCGTTTGAGATTGACTCAAATCACCTGGTTGAGTGAGTGGTTGATTGGGAGTCAAAGTAGGTTTGGCTGGTGGTCGCCCAGCTGGATTTTCTCTAGAGGAAATACCTGGAGTAGTCTTAGGAAAGACAGAAGTAACTTTGGCTGAGGGATTAGCTTGACCCTGGTCATTCGTTTGACCTGGAACGTTAGGTTTGGGTAGATTTTGACTTGGCATAAAAATTTAAAAGCACTACAATCAATAATTGTAAAGCTAATAGCCTATTATGGATAAAATTCTGCCAGCAATCAAGACGAGCTTTCACCTTTTCAAAAGAAACTTGTATTTGCTACTTTTAGGCGCATTGCTTTTATTTGGAGTAATAATTTTAAGCAAAATTTATATTAATTATTACCAAGAACGTTTTTATCCAAGAACTTACATTGACCATGTAAATGTGGGAGGATTGAGCAAAACAGAGGCCGAACAAAAACTGGCGAGTAATTGGTCGACAGCTAGTAAGCAAGTGCCACTACAAATTATTTATGATCCTAATTTAATTGAAGAGACAAGCATTAAACTAACTTTGCAGGATAATTTTACTCAGACCCTGGAACAAGCGCTGAGTTATGCAAAACAACAAAATTTCTTTAAAGCCTTACCAAAGATTTGGCAAAGAAAAGACTTTTATACTCAGGCCACAATCAACGAGGAAGAAATGTTAAAGGCGCTGGCTGAATTAGCCGAACGCTTCGACCTTGACCAACAAACAGCCAGCGCCACGCTCAAGCAATCTGGTAACCCCCAATCCTTGGTAATTAATCCAGGAGCAGCTGGTCGCCAATTACACATAGGTAAAAGCCAAGAGAAAATCAAAGCAGTTTTGACCACCCCCTGGTTGGAATTGGAGACAGAAGACTTGCTAGTAGCAGCCGTTGTCGCCTCAACTAGCGCTCAACTTGATCAAAAACAAGTTGAGGCAGCCTATGCTCGAGCCCAGCAGCTAGTTGGCCAAAATCTAGTTTTTAGTGGCGAACAGCAACAGGTTACATTTAGCGACCAAGAATTAATTAATATTTTAAGTTTTCCTGATGGAATTAATGAAGAATTATTTGATGAAGAAGGCTTAATCAAACTAATTGAGCAAAAAACATCTCAGATCAATCGACCCGCCCAGAATGCCAGTTTTCAATTTCATCGCAACGAGGCAGGACAAATCATCGTTGATCAATTTATTCCTGACCTCAAAGGTTTAACCGTCGATCGTTCCAATTTAAAAAATAAAATAATTGAGATCCTTTTAGCCTTGGAAAATGGACAAAATCTTGAGGAAATTCAAGCTAATGATCCCAATGTCTTTCAGTTGGCAATGGAAAGTCAAGATGCTGACATCACTTTGGCGCAAACCAATGATTTTGGCATCAACGAACTCATTGGTTTTGGAGAAAGTTGGTATTATGGGTCAATTGCCAGTCGCGTTTACAATGTTGACTTAACCAACAAAATTCTTAATTGGACCGTTGTTGAACCCGGTGAAGAGTTTTCATTTAATCAGGCATTGGGCGATGTTGATACTAGTATGGGGTATCGTGAGGCCTACATTATTAAAGATGGCGCCACGCAACTGGCTGCCGGTGGCGGAGTTTGCCAAACAAGTAGCACCTTATTTAGAGCACTGCTCGATGCTGGCGTAAAAATTACTAGACGTCTACCCCACTCTTACCGCGTCAGTTATTACGAGATTAATAATGATCCAGGCTTTGATGCGACGGTTTATGCTGGCGATGTTGATTTGCGTTTTATTAATGACACGCCAGGTCATCTCTTACTAGAGTTTAACAACGACTCTGAGGCTTTATACATGACTGTCAAAATTTATGGTACCAATGACGGACGGTCAACCGAAATCGTTAATTATAGAAAATGGGGCTACCAGCCGGCACCCGAACCAGTCTACATTCCAGATCCCAATCTTCCAGCTGGCACAGTTAAGCAAATTGATTGGGCAAGTTCGGGAATTAAAACTGAATTTACTAATGTCATCAAAAACCAAGCTGGTGAAGTCATTCGCGAAGATTACTACTACAGTAACTATCAACCATGGAGTGCTAAATATTTGCAGGGAATTCAATAAAATTAGTAAAGCATTCCCCAACTTTGCTTGTAATTTTATAACCTTGTTGGAAATTTGATAACCTTGATATTCTACTTGATATTCTATGAATGGTTATTTTTTCGTTTTCTTCAATTAATTAATTATTTTTTCTCAATATTAAACAAGCCAGACTTAACCGAAATCCTAGCTGGTGCTCGCAAATTAAACACTTTATAAAACTCTGTCCCGGCAATAGTCTTACTCCCTTTATTGGTTTGTAAAGTAACAGTGGCAGTGACCCCGTTTTCTGCATATTGCACACTTGCCCCACTGACACTGGTGTAACCACCAATCGCTACTAATTCGGCTTTTGAATAGGGATTGCCACCCCAACAAGAAGATTCGGGAGTTACTCGGCTACTATCTCCTCCACCCTCATACATTACCACCCACGCGTTAACAATATCGGCCATTTCTTCACTAGTTAGCCAGGGATTATTCCGACCACAAGCATCACCAGATCGGGTTTTATACCAAGCCTTATAAAACCAAGGCGAACCAGCGATGTTTTCATAAGCAGCACTAGTCCAACCACTACGACCATTAGGTGTGTCCCAAAAACCCGGAGTGCTATAACCATTGCTAGTGTATGATTCTTGATAACCACCAGACGTAGAAGCATACCAAGTCGAGAAGGGCTGGCCATTGGCATAAACTACTTTGCCAGCAGTTGCATTTACTGCCGCTTCCCAATTGCCACCTTTTGGCTCACGTTTAACCACCTGACAAGCTTCTGTGGCACAAATCGACCCACCTCTGGCTAAAGCATAACTGCGAGCGGCGACTGCTTGAGCTTTAAGAGCTTCCATACCACCCTGATCGCCCCAACTACTCGGCATCTCGTAAATGCGCTTCACGTATTCCTCCAGTGTGTAAGATATGCCAAAATCAGTCACATAAATTTGAGCATTTTGATCATGATCTCTAATTTCTATACCTCCACCATAATATGCTCGCAGGATTTCTTGATAATTTTGTCCGCTCTTTGCCCGACCAAAAGCGCCATATTGGCTCATCCCTTTAAAATGTGGCGCACCAAAACTAAAAACAGCGAAAGCTGGTGAAAAGCCAGGACTGTAATCAGGCCGACTGGCAGGGTCATCGGCCAAAGGCACATCGCCAACCGTAGTTTGAAAAGTGCCAGACTTTTCCGATAAAATTGCTTGCTGTCTAACTGATAATTCCGCTATTTTGGTCCCCAATGTTTGTTGGTAATCCTTGGCTTTGTCAATTTCACCCTTAAAAAAATCAGCTTGCTCATCTAATTGAATTTGCAAAGCCGCCAAACGAGTTTGCGTTTCTTCTAACTCCCGCTTGTCATCAGCCAGTTGTTTTAATTCTTCAGAAATAGAGCGAATTAAACGATCGTCTTGAGCCTTAGCGGAATCTTGATAGGCTAAATTTTTACTCAATACAGTAGCATTAGCACTAGCAAAAATTAAGGCTAAAGGATTAAAACTACGCATCCGCTTATAGCTTTCTGCAATGCGATTAGCAAATAATTGATAATGATATGCTAAATCTTTTTCTCTTTGCTCAATATCTACTGCTAATTGCGCTGCTTCTTGTTTAGCATTATTGATTCCAGCCTGAGCCGAACGAATACGGGCTTCCAAATTTGCTACTTCGGCTTCCAGAGGAGTAGTGGCATCTTCAGATAGTTTTTTTAGATGAGCTAACTCATCAATTTCCTTTTGCAGGTCATCCACTTCACTAGCAACAACCTGTGGAGAGCCAAACAAAATACTATTGGCGAAAACGAAAGAAAGTGTACCCAATAAACTAATTAGCCCAAGCGCAAAAAATCGTAGCGAAAATAATCGTTTAGACACTCTTTCATTGTAACAAATTTTTCTATTGCTTTTGTGATTGAGATTTTTGAGGTAAAATAAAGCTCGTGAAAAGCAAGCTGTTAAAAATCTTTCAAGTTTTTTTGGTAACAATTAGTTTCCTTTTTTTAAAAAATCAAAAAATTTTGGCGGCCGAGATTGACTGCGGAACTTACATGTACAGAGCTAGTACCGGACAATTTGACTCGGACTGCAAGTGTGAACATGCCGAATTTGCCAAAATTGAAGTTGGATTCCTTGGAGGAGTAGAAAAATGGTGTTGTGGTTGGTACAACAAAACAGAAGATGTTTGTCAAGCAGAACCAACCGAAAGTGATGCAGCCTATGAGCTTTGCTCAATGCAGATTAATAGTGTAACCAATACACAAGCTTGGGCCAACTGTTCACAGTGTATGCAAGATGGAGGAATTTGGACAGCTGTCGGCTGCATTCCTCAAACTCCAGAAGCGATTGTAAAAACTTTAATCGAAATTGGGCTCATCATGTCAGGAGCTATTGTTCTGATTATGATTCTAGCTGGAGCATTTATGCTTTCAACTTCTCAAGGTGATCCCAAAAAAACTCAAGACGCTAAAGAATTAATTACTTCCGCCATTATCGGTCTGTTATTCATTATTTTTTCCATAACTATTTTACAATTTGTTGGTGTATCAATTCTAAGAATACCAGGATTTGGAGAATAAGAAAAAAATGAAAAAAAGAATACTTATAGCAGCCACCTTTATTTTAATAGCGCTCTTTTTTACTAACACCAGTTCACTAAAAAAGGTTCATGCTCAAAACTTTCCTACGCCAATAGTCGTTGGTTGTGGCACTATCTACACCGATGTATTCAATTTATTAGGTGAACCAGTGACAATTTATTCATGTACCTGTGAAGAGTTTAGTAAAATTAGCCAAAATTCTACCAGCCTTGAATATACTTATTGTTGCGGATGGTGGTATCCCAATACTTGTTACGCCACAGAGCCAGCCGGGCCAATTGCCACAACCCCCAGCCCAACTGCTCCTGGTTCTATTAATATCCCACCCGTTGATGAAGATTTATTGAATACTCTAAATCCGCTAAAAAATTACTCCACTAAAGCCGAGCAATTGTCGACACCTGGAGGCATTATTTCGGAAATTCTTGCCTATTCATTTCCTATTGCTGGAGTCATTTTATTCGTTATGTTAATTATGGCCGGTTTCAAAATGTTAACTGGAGCCAGTAATTCTTCAAGCATGGAAGAAGGTAAAAAAATGATTAGCACCGCTGTTATTGGTTTTATTATTCTTTTTGCTGCCTATTGGATTGCTCAATTAATTGAAATTATCTTTGGTATTAGAATTTTAGGTGTTCAATAACTAAACTAGCTGCTCGTTCTTTGTTCTTGTATAATTGGATTCGTGTTAAAAACAGTTAAATTGGTTTTTATTTGTTTAGTGGTTTTTTTTCTATCCCTAGTTACTAATACTGAGCTTGTTTTGGCTCAAACAGCCACTCAAGCAGCCACTTTCGATTTAAATCCAGAACAAAAAGACCCAGCTACTTACAACATCTTACCGCTAGTCTTAGATCCTAATGCTGGAAATAGTACTTACGAAACTCTTTTAACAAATATGCTGATGGATCAAGGTTATGAAGCACATTGTTCACAAAAGGAGTGGTTAATAGATGCAAAAGCTTGGGGGGACATCGTTGATTATTTTGCGGAATTTCCCAACAGTTCAGTCAATCTTTCTGGCACTAGCCCTCAATATGTCAATTTTGAAAATGCCCGCATTCCTTTACTTCGGGGTATGGAAGCAAGCGAACTGACCGATAAAAATGATTCTTTTGAAGGGATGTTTGGTGCCAACCTACAAGAGGTGTTTTCCGCTCTTGATTACGAAAATGCTACAGGTGTAGCTGGTCGCTTATTAAGTTCTTATTGGCAATGTTTTTACAAAAAAAATAATTTAGATGCAATTGCCGAATTATGCAACAAATTTTTTATCGATTGTTTTCTCAATAAAGAAGTAGAAATTGAAGCTAATCCCGATCTCAATATTCCCGCCGCTAATCTAGATTATTTAGGTATCAAAGAACGCCTGGACGAGATGCATCCGGAATTAGCTAGTGGCAGTAAAGAAGAAAAAATTGAAAAAAACTCGGCGATTTGCATTGACTTGTATCCACAAGAAGATGCAACGACAGATGCAGATCCAACCATTGCCCTCAATCGTGCTGCTATAGAAAAGGTTAACTTTGATCTCGATAATTTATATCGCTTAGCATTTTTAGTCTTAGTGCCTAGACAAAGCAATGCGGGTAATAAATTGAGTTTTTTACAAAGTGATGGAGGAGCTCATGGAAAAGATGCACCAATTTTTATTGCCTTTAAAATTCCTGAATTCGCTACTAACAAATCAAGATTATTGGATAATGTTGATAGTTCGGAACTAACCAAAATCGTTCTTCAATCTCAAGCCCAAAATACTGCAGATTATGAAAATCAAATGATTAAAAGGAATGAATTGCTTGAAGCCGCCTTAGAAGCGAATAATTTACCAGAAAGCAATAAAACTATTCAATGTGCGGGTATGCCGCAGTGTCAAAGAAGTCGAGACAACGTTTTGGAAAATGCTTTAATTGATATTATTAACGGAGCTGAACCAGTATGTCATACAGAAGCCATCAGCGTGATGGAGCTAGAAAATCCTAGTACTGATTTAACTATAGATGACATCGTCAACACCAACGATCTTAATTACGAACGAGCTGGTGACCTCTTTACCCCAGCTGTTAAATATTTTGATGACACCGCTCGCAACCCCTATAAAAACAATCCTCTCAATAACGAATTGCTGGATCGATTAGATAGCAAGGCAGAAACTAATTTTTCGTGGGGCGTTACCGTCAATAATCCTCAATTTGGTCTAAGTGATGGAGAAAAAATTCAAGTGAAAGCTTATTTGGTTTTACCCATGGGTGAAACTGTAAAAGATATTAATAAAGCATTTGGTATCTTTTGGAATCGAGATGCTTTTTTTGAGCTAGTAAAAACTAATGTTCTCGTAGACATGAATGGTAAAACTGGAGCTATTCCCAAGTACTATACTATTAAAAATAGTAATGCGAGTTTTTCTGATAGCGATGGTTTTAGTTGGAAAACCAACTGTCGCCTAGAACCTGATCCCAGTGGAGCAACCGATTTAGCTGGTAATCCAATTTATATTGAAGTTTGCGATGAAAAAACTTTTGGCGTAACTGTTGCTGGTCAGCCCGAGAAGCCACTCCTTTTCCCCGACTTTGGCTTGGGTTGGTTTATTAAAAAAATTCAAACCACTATTCGTAGTACCGCTGATGACGCCTACAAATATGTGGCATCTTGTAAACGGGTCGAGGATTTATTTTTGGGGAGATGTAGTGGTAGGCTTCCCGGTGAACTTGAAGCCACCTGTGACGGCACAGCCTTTGCTAAAGTTGAGGGTTTGCCAGAATATGCTGCGATACCAGATATTGCTAAGGAAAACTTTGAAACATATGTAGCTCCCAAAGTTACTCAAGAATTAATTGATGTTTATGGGCAAGTTGAAGCTGATACTGGTATTCCTTGTGAAATTATAGCTGGCGTTCACTGGATGGAGGGGGGAATGGATCCCAATCAATCACTTCACGACGGTGGTCCCCTACGAGGCACCCTCTTGGAGGATGCTACCACTGCCATGGAGCAACTCAAGGGCAAAATGGGCATGGAGGGAGTAGCTCCAGATCAGGTACAGCTTGATTATGACACTCTGCTTTATGGTCTTTCTAGTTACAACGGCTGGGGCAATGCTAATTGCGCTTCTAATTATCTTGGTGAAGAAAGACCAACCCGTTGGCGGTTAGCCGGCTATTGTCCAGCTTCAGCTCCAGGTGACGATCATATCTATCCAGTCAATTGGATTGATGACAAACATCAAGAAATGGATTTGATTTTTTGTATGGACACAGTGGAGTTTACATGTAATCGCGCATCTACTGCCAATGACCGTGAAACTATTTACAATCGTTATCTAGAAGTTATGGGCCAACCACCGACCGACGAGTTTGTCGAAAACGCTCTCAATCTCTGTTTTATGGGAGGAGGTCCAGTCTGCAGTCCTGAATTGACCAACAATAACACTAATAAATATCCATTGTTTCAGCGCCTTGGAGTTTTAACTACAGCTATTATTATGAATAATAGCCATTAGTTAGGACCTACTTTTTTATCTTTTGATTGTGGCAATTTATTGTCAACAGCTTTACTGGTATTTTCCAGGCGTTCAGCTCCCAATTTCAATAATTCAGCAACAGCTAAAAAACTGTCCGCCGTCATTATTGAACTGGTAAATTGATTGGTTTTTTGCTCAATACTAGCAAATAGTAAAGTGGCTATTTGCTTTATTTTTGGTAAATCAGTCAAATTAATTTCTAATAAATTAGCCAAACTTTTAATTAGATAAAAAAATGCTTCCCCATAACCAGAACTACCACTAATGTCTAAGTTTAAAGTGCCAAAATCTGGCAAAAAACTATTAATAGTAATTATTGGAGTATTTTGATAAAGCTGCCGATAATTGGCATACAAATCTTGCAAATCTTCGAGTTCATTCACTCCAATCAGCACCAGTAAGTCAGCACTAGAACCAGTATATGAAAAATTTACCTCTTGATAATTAAGTGGCGCACTCCCCGCTTGAGGTTTGATAGTTAAATAAAAACGCTGATCATTCTCTCCGATGTGGTAAGAAACCTTATCCACTTGCGCTGGTTGGTAAGGAAAACTAATCAGCAAATTATCTTTACCCAAATCCTGTTGGCTGATTGCAAGTAATTGATTTTGTTTTAAATATTTTTTTAAATTACTTTGCGATTTAAAACTTTTCTCAATTTTCGCTGGAGAAAACAGATTGAGTTTTATTAAATTAACCTTCGTTCTTTTTAAAGAAGATAGATCATTTAAAAACAAATAGATTGCTAAAATTGCCAACAACAATTCTTGTTGTTGAGTATTGGCAAATAAAATACCAACTTTTCTACTGACTGACAGAAATTCTAATAATCGCTTAACTTGGTTTTGATCGATCACTTTTGATATTTTTAATTACTTTTTGATAGCTTGTCAAGCGGCAAATAAAAACTTCGCTTTGCACAAGAGACAAAAATCAATTAAAATATAGCTTGTATGAGAAGAAAATTTTCTCACTTTTTGATATTTGTCATTACTTTCCTTGTGTCGTGGTCTCTGGTAACCAAACCAGCTCAAGCTAGCATCTGGGATTGGATAGCAGCCCAATTTCAATCTAAAGAAGCTAGTGACAACATGACCACAAGCATTACTCAAGAAGGAGTTAGTAGTGAAAAACACGTTACTGAAACCAGTTCTAATTTATTGAATGTAATTAATTTGCATGTGTTGGGAGCGCCAACCAGTGAAGATGCCACAGCTAGTAGCATGCTTCGTGAAAGTGTTGGACCAGGACTCATCAGTGTCGTTAATTCTGGCATTGTTGCTATGTACGAACCGCCAGCCAGTTCAAGAACATATATGGCTGATTTATTACAAAACGCTAAGATTATCCCTGAAGCCCAAGCCCAAGGATTGGGTTTTTCTTCACTAGATCCAGTACTTGAAACTTGGAAATCATTTCGCAATATAGCTTACCTATTTTTTGTTGTACTTTTTTTAGTCATTGGCTTTATGATTATGTTTCGCGCCAAAATTGGTCAAGCTGCGGTAACAGTCCAACAAGCAATACCCAGCGTTATTGTGGCGCTACTAGCCGTAACTTTTTCTTATGCTATTGCTGGACTCTTAATTGATCTGATGTACGTAATTATGTACATGTTGGCTGCCCTATTTGATGGAGGGCAAGAATTAATTACCGGAAATTTCTTTACGCTAGTTGGGGTGATGTTCACTGATTTCTGGGATAATATGTCAACAGCAGTTGAGGATCTTATGTCTGGTTTACTCGGCCAAGAGTTTTTTCTCAAGGGAGTGTTGATAGATTGGTTATCGACTCTTAGTGCCACTGTCATTGTCGGCTTGGCAATTCTAATTGGCACCTTTAAAATTTTCTTCGAATTATTAAAGTCTTATATTTCCATTATTTTACAGATTGTTTTAGCACCAGTAATTTTAATGGTCGGCGCCATTCCCGGACAAAATTCTTTTATGTCTTGGATAAGAAATTTAGCAAGCAATTTGGTGATGTGGCCATTGGTCATGATTTGTTTATTAATTAATCGCATGCTTACTCAAGGAACATATACTTCTGGTGGTTTCATACCCCCATTTTTAATCGGTGCTGGCCAATCACAGACTATGCCCGTCTTAGTTGGCATAGGTATCTTGCTGGTCATTCCAGAAATTATGAAAGAAGCAAAGAAAAAGTTGGGAGTTGAAGAAGGAATAGTTGGCAATTTGGTTGGAGCGGCAGGAAAACAATTGCAACAAGGTTTGAAGATTGGGAAAACTGCCCTAGGAATTGGCGCATCAGGAGCTGCTGGAGTTGGCGGTGCCGCCTTAGGCGGGGGGATTGGCTTCTTTGGTGCTGGTAAGGGAGCATCAATTGAAGACAGGCTAAAACAAGCAGGTCAAGGTGCAATCAAGGGTGGGGGTTTGGGCGCGGCAGCACCAGCAGTACTAGTTAACTCTCCAAAATTAATAAAAGGGACCATTAACACTGCTGTTTCTCAAGGACAAGAGGCGTTGAGTAAGCGAGGAATGAGTGTTGTTTCTGAAGCGCAAAAAAAGCGAGAAACAGCACATGAGAGAGGAATTGAAGAAACCATGCTTGGCGAACAACAAAATATTATTGAACAAAAACCCCCGGGAAGAGGAGGTCAAGGTGTTCCCCGACCCATACCAGTAAGCAAAGTTCCTCAAGAACCCATCACGGAGTTTAATTCAGAACAAGCGAAAGAGGAAAATGGCCAAATAAGATTTGATAAAACAAAAGCTCCAAGAGATTTATGATAGATTTATGAAAAAAATTAAGGAAGTTTTTTTAGGTCAACTCAGTGATACTGTTAATAAAAGGGTCAGTGACAGTTTACTAAACAAACGACAGCAAAAAGAAATAATAGAAGAAAGTGTTACTGAAGAAGAAATTTTAGCTCAACAGCAACAACAATTAGAAAAAGACAACAAAGACCAAGAAGACAAATCTACTGATAAATCCATTAGTAATACTTTATCAGCAAAAGAAAAAGCCAACCTAATCGTTGGTCCATAAACATAACTAATTTCCGTTGAATTTAGGTAAAAAAAATTAAGCTTAAAAAGCTTTATCTTTATCACTGTGTTTAAAAAAAATCGAAAAAAATTACTTAAAGATATTGCGCTTTGTAACTTGGTCTATAGTTTCATCTAACAATCCATGAGCAAACATCTTAATTTGCCCACGATAAGTTATAACAGCGTCAAACATTGCATCTGCCTCAGCCGGAGATAGAATTTTTTCGCTACTAAGATTTAATAGATAAGATTTCAATTCGATATCTGACCAAGCATATTTCTTTTCAAGAGTATAACTAGTGCGGAGTATGCAGTTAATGAAAATAATCTGATATAAAATCCTATCCATAATAGCCTCATCAACACCGGACGGTTTTGCATTTTTTTCCGAATCCTCTGTGGGATACCTATCAGGATTTAATCTTACCGGATCCCCAAAATCCTTCATTTTTAATCTAGCAAATCTTCCAACCCTAGGTAAAAGGGGGGCCGCATATCGCGCTTCATTTTTCCAATTCTTTAAAAACTTAGGATTGGTGGCATTATCCATAAATTCAAAACGTTCGGCTTTAACAAATTGATTCAAAAAATTATCAATACCATGTTGATTCATGCAATTATAATATTCCATCAAATCACTACCAATACCTTTATAATTGAACAATTCATATACAAGATTCCCTTTTTCATCAGTAATCTCATCCAAAAAATATGGCAGACCCACAGATCCTTTATGTGCCGGATGAGTAACATAGTTTCCTTTTTCATCTTTCTGAAACAAATACCTGAGCGGAGGAGCAAGGAATGAGTATTCCGGTTTTTTATTTTCTTCAGGAGCATCATCTGTCACTTCGGGCGATACGTCTTCTAAAAGAATTGAATATCCATTAATTAAACCTTTCAATGATCTCAAGCCCCTGACATCCTCATCTAGCATTCCCCTTTTTTCTAATTTTCTTTTTACCGCCCTGACGCTAGATTCGCTAAACATTTTTGCTAAAATATTATCATCACTTACCTCTTCTCCCTGAAAACCCGGCCTAAGTCCAAATTGGAGCATTGTGGCTCTCCAATCAAATTTATCTACTCCTTTTCCACGATAACTAAGAACGTATTGTGGCCAATTAAAAACATAATACCAGTCGTCTTTTAAACTAGGACTACCCCCCGCGTAACGGCAATGATGCATGGTTAAAAGTAAATGGGTTCGAAAAGCGATCTCAACCGCATGCTTTTGCCTTTCATCATCCTTACTAGTACCATTACTGGCGTCCTTCTTAGTTTTATCACTAGCGTCTAATTTTGGTTGACCGATGATCTCATCAGTGCCTAATTCTAGTTGCTCAGTGTCCTTTTCTTCGTGATCTTCTAAATATTTTTTTGCCTTTTTATATACATAATCAATCAAGACTGCCTTGTTTTCTCTTAAATTTTGAGTAGTCACAGGAGTAATTGGTTCTCCATAAGGATCTTTGTTTCCAGTACCTTCCTTATTTTTATAAATCCTGTCAAACTCTCTCATACAAAAAGTAAAAAGAGTGACGTCAATTTTTTTTGTTTCTTTTGTGGGTTCTTTATCTGCATCTAATTGCTCGCCAAACTTATCAACAGAAACTGTTTCAGTGCCTAATTTTTGATTTAGTATTTTTCCAAACTCTTGATCAAAATCTAAACCACCTAATATTAATTCTTGAAAATCTTCACCCTTGATGGGAAATTGATTATCACCTACTTGACCAAAAGAACTTCTTTCCCCCTCTGGACCAGAACCTTCAAATACTTTAGGACTAACATAGAGCCAAGTAATAAGTAACCATTTCCTTGATTTGTAATGTTTTTCCACCCCTTTTAAGTCTTTCTCGTATTTACCGCTTTCACCATCACCCAATTGCTTAAGTTCAACAATAATATTTTTCATACGCTTTAAACCAGGACCCTCAAGGGCTCTTGCAAAAAATCCCTCCGTCAAAGACTCTGCTTTTTCCATATCAGATAAAGTATTAAACATTGCTTCTCTTCTCTTTTTGTACTCCAAATGCAACATTTTAACCTCTTTTTCTTTTAGCATTGTTGGGCTTGCATCTGCAGATTCCTTTAGTTTAGAAAGAGTTTGTTTTATTGTTGCAAAAGCTTCATCTACCCAATCCCTATCGTCTGCAAAAACAAAAGATTGCGCTTCTAAATTTTTTAATTCATTATCAAAACTTAATAACAAACGATCGACCAGGACGTTTTTTGGATCCACATCGACACTACTTTTATTACCACTACCAACCTTTTGAGTTTTTTTCTTTCCTACAATCTGTCCTGTTTCCTCTGTTTCTCCAGTTCCTTCATCTTGCCCCGTTTGTGCAGCCGATTCAGTTGGCCCAG
>ERZ795057.1102-NODE-1102-length-24703-cov-7.198921_pt1 | contig 24703 bp, 23 predicted proteins | sample MGYA00375141_ERZ795057 | MGnify/ENA primary metagenome ERZ795057 (study PRJEB30186, sample SAMN05720163) | activated sludge metagenome | isolation source: Anaerobic digester | place: Hong Kong | collected 2015-01-26 ... | reverse complement strand
CCCAATGTAATATTGCACAAACTGTGCTGTATTATTTAAGTCGCCATGTATAAATTAGCTTAAGTTCTTGGGAGTTTAATTGTATTATGAAATGAAAAAGGCAATCACGGAGAAAATTCTTCTGGAAGATATTGACGACCGCCTCCGCCGGATTGCAAACTTTCTTTTGTTAAATGCAAGTTATATCGACAATTTAGGACTTATAAACGGAAAAATGGGAATAGCGATCTTCTTTTATTACTATTCCCGATATACGCAGAACAAGATTTTTGAAGGTTATGCAGGGGAATTGATAGATGAGATCTATGAAGAAATAAATGTAAACACACCTGTAAATTTCTCGGACGGACTCACAGGAATCGGCTGGGGTATCGAATATCTCGTCAAGCACAAATTTATTGAAGGTGACACCGACGATATTTTATCAGAGATAGATAACAATATTTATAAACATATGTTAAACAGCCCGATATTGATTGATGCAAGTGATGACTTTTTCGGATATGGTTATTATTACATAGCCAGACTTGCAGGACATAAAATTGATGATAATGATCTTAAAGCATTAATTAAAAAGTATAACCTTATTTATCTTACTGATGAATGCGAGAGACTGCTTATCCATAAAAGATACCTTGATTTTAATATCCTTTCGCTGAAACCGGTGACAATCAACTCTGTATTATGGTTTCTGATTGAAATGTATATACTGCAATTATATCCGGTTAAAGTCAACAAAATATTATTGCATCTTCCTGAATATTTGGGATTCTGCAAATCAGATGATCCTACACCGGTAGATAAACTCACTCTTCACTCATTGTCAATACGGTTATGTGAAGCCGTCAAAGAGGAAAAACTAAGAATTCTGTACAAATCTGTTGCATTCCAACACCAGTTTCGTATAGAGGATATTGATAATGATGAAGATTTTGTTAACGTCTTGGGCAACTCTGCTATTCAGAAAATGATATACAATCATGGTGTCTCTGATAAAAAGCAGCCAGGATTATTCAGAAGAGCATTTAATATCATTGATAATGAAGATAACTGGAATCAGAGAATTGACCAGGTGAATAAATCCAGTCTGGGACTATCGGGATTTGCAGGATTAGGTTTTTGCGTCCTGGATGAGCTTGGTATAAATAGCTTTGGCCGGCATAGAAAATCCAATAATTCTTATAAGGATGTCTGATAATCCTGCAATATCAGTTATAATGCCGGTTTATAATGCCGGGGAATTTGTAGGTGAAGCAATTCAAAGTGTACTTGACCAGACATTCAGGGATTATGAATTCATAATTATAAATGATGGTTCTACAGATTATAGCCTGCAGATAATAGAATCTTTTAAAGATTCAAGGATAAAAATTTTAAAAAGTCCTTTAAATATCGGTAATTATCCGTCAAGGAACAAGGGAATGAATATTGCTCACGGCAAATATATATGTGTGATGGACGCTGACGATATTGCATTTCCAAACAGGTTTGAAAGGCAGTATAGTTATATGGAAGATAATCCTGAAACAGGATTAGCCGGCAGTGGTTTCAGATATTTTGGCAATAATTCTGATATTCTTAGGGAAAATAATTTTGAAAGGATAAAAGTAATTCTTCTCAGGAATGATTGCTTCATTCACCCGACTTTGATAATGAGAAATCAATTCTTAAAAAAGTACAACTTAAGATATAATGAAAAATACTATTATGCAGCTGATTATGATCTGATTGTCAGAGCATCAAGATACTTTCCTGTCACAAATATAAATGAGATTTTGTTGAACTACAGGATTCACAAGGATCAAATTACAACCAGATACAGGCAAAGGCAAATGGAATATGCTGATGATATTGCCATAGATCAGTTAAAATATATTGGTTTAACTCCTGACGAAATCGAGATCCGGCTTCATTTGGATCTCCTTAAGGGTAATTATATAGAATTAGGCAGAGGGAAGTTACTGGTAAAGTGGATCGAGAAAATTCTACAAGCTAATCAGAAGAATGACTATTACTACGATATAAATGAGCTAGAATCATTTTTTAGTTCACTGTTTTCACGACAACCATATTTAAAGGAAACAGTCGAATCAATTCCATCGGTACACTATTGTAAAAATAATACTAAAACAGACCTGAAAGATGTTACTTTTCTTATTAATATAAAGATTGACTCCGGAATACAAAATGAAAACCTGATTTCTGTAACCGATTTCATAACCAGATACTTTTCAACGCATATTTTAATCATTGAATCTGACAATGAACAACATTATTTTCCTGAAAAAGATAGTAAATATATACATTATCAGTATATTAAGAAGGGGAATGATGTTCACGCTTATAACAAGCAAATTAATAATGTACTTTTAAAGACAGCTACTCCTTTTATAGCCATCTGGGATGCGAATGCTATTGTTCCACCCGGACAGATCCTTGAGGCAGTAAATAAATTAAGAAAAAATGAAACTATCCTGAGTTATCCTTATGATGGAAGATTCTGTTGTTGTGATGAATTGACAAGCACTTTATTCAGGAAGACCTGTGATGTTGAAGTTTTAAGCATGTCAGTATCAGGGATGAGTTTAAGATTTGGTTATTACTCTGTGAGTGGTGCAGCAATTTTAAATAAACGCAGTTATATGGCCCTGGGTGGCGAAAAGGTGATTCTTTCAAATTCTGAATTAGAGGATAAAATGCGACATAAAATTATAGAGTTTTCGAACTTATCTGTATCCTTTTCAGAAGGTTGTTTATTCCGGCTGTGGTATCCTACAGAAAAGCAAGGATTATTGAGGGATTCGGCATTTAAGATCAATGATCTGAGACGATATTTAAGAATTTGTTCAGTAGCATCTTGATAGATTGATGAATATGATTTCATTATTCATTTTTAAATCGAATACCAGAGGAATGAGATATGGGATAGGTACCTATATAAACCAGTTGATTAGCTCTCTTTCAAAATATCCTGATATAAAGATCATTCTTGTTAATTTCCGTTCGGACAAATACAAGGAGTTTACCTTATCTAACAACCTGGAACAATTTACAGAGATCCATATCCCTTCACCTATAATATCATCCTATTCAGGTTTTAAAAATGATAAATACAGCGAAAAGGTTGTCGATCTGTTAACTCCTTTTATAAATAAATCAGATAATATTGTTTTCCAAATAAACTACTTAGATGCTCTTCCTCTAGCCAGAACGTTAAAATCAAGATACAAATTCCCCGTGTTAAGTATTATTCATTCGGCACAGTGGCAATTCATGTTTGATGGTAATAAGCAAAATTTTAAAGAGATATGGTCTGACAGGGAGTATTCACAAAGACCGGATTTGAAACCAATTATGCAGGAGAAAGAATTGTATGAATTATCCGATTTGGTTGTTTCTGTGACTGATTATATGAAAGAATTTATAATAAGGTATTATGGCTTAAATGAGCATAAAATAAAAGTTATTCATAACGGTATTGATAATACACTTTTTCATATCCCAGATAAAAAAGAAAGATTGGAATTGAAAAAACGTCTTGGATTTTCTATAAGAGAAAAGATCATTTTGTTTTCAGGCAGGCTTGATTCCAGCAAGGGAATTTATTTTCTATTAGAAGCTTTTTCTGAAGTAGTAAAACGCAATGACAATACAAGGCTGGTTCTGGTTGGAGACGATTCCGGACCGGATAAAATACCACAATACCTGTCGCATTGTTCTAATATGTGGGGGAAAGTGACATTTACGGGGTTCATAGAATATGAACACATGTTAAAATTTTATCAGATCGCAGATATCGGGGTTATCCCTTCAGTGTATGATCATGGTACATATGTCGCCCTGGAAATGATCGGACACAATATTCCATTGATAGTTTCAGATGCAGATGGATTTGAAGAATTCTTAACACATGATCAGTGCATTTTCATTACTCAGGTTGTTGATGATGAAGGGAATATTAAATTCGATAAAAAGGATTTTGCAGAGGCAATACTTTCATTGTTGTTCGATAGGAAAAAAGCAGGCAGAATAATCAGTGAATATAATAAAATGATTATGAATAAACTGTCATCCAAGCGTATGGCTTCTGAATATTATTCACTTCTTAAAGACTTTGGAGTCATGGCAAAAAGAAGTGTTACTTCAATAAATAATGTTCCTGAATACAGTAGACCTTAGAGATATGAGACCGGCCCCCAATTATTGAGACATAAGTAATAGGTATCTGCGATACTGAATCATAGAAAGATAACCAGTTAGTTGTTAAGGGAGATAATTCCGGAACAAAATGAAGAGAGTGAGAGAAGATAATACAGTTGCAGTTCTCCAAAAAGCGGTTAAACATTACCGGCTTCGGGTAACCAGGAATACAGTAAAGGAGGCTTTAAAATCTCATCCCGATTATCCAACTTTAAAAAGCATTTGTGATGTTCTCAATGAATGGAATATTGAGCACTATCCTCTTAAGTATGAACCTGAGGAATTAACTGAAATATCTGCTCCCTATCTGGTCCATTTTAAAAATGGCGGTGGCCGTGTCGCATTTGTCTCTGAGAATAAAAATAACAGAATAACCTATTATGAATCGTTCAAACATAAAAATACTATTGATGTTAAGGATTTCATAGACAGATGTTCCGGTGCAATTATTTTAATGAATCCTGATCATAACTCGGGGCAAAAAAAATACAGGGAAAAGTGGCAGAATGAGATTCTGAATCGTTCTGTATTTCCTTTAATCGGAGTTTCTATAGTTCTATTTGTCACGCAGATAATAATAAGATATTTTTTATCGGGCATTGTTACGTTTGATTATCAGGAGGGATTATTATTTCTTACAAAAACTTCAGGATTAATTCTGTCTGTATTTCTGGTACTTCATGAATATGAGATCCGGTTATCCCTGACTGACAAACTCTGCCATCTTAATAAGGCTACTAATTGCAATGTTGTGTTACATGACAAAGCATCTAAAATATTCGGCTGGTTTGGATGGGCTGATATAGGTTGCATTTACTTTGCGGGAGGCATAATTATTTTATTGAATAATATAAGCATTTTCGATAAATCAATAATGGCAATTGTTTCAGTTCTGGCACTACCTTACCCGGTATATTCTGTTTATTACCAGGGTTTCGTCCTTAAAAAATGGTGCCCGTTTTGTTTAGGGGTTCAGTTAGTTTTAATTGCTGAATTTATTTTGTTCTTGCCACTATTCAGGGAACTCAGGTACTCTCCGGGTAGTATTATCAATTTTATTCTTGTATTTCTGATCATTGGTATTATCTATGTTTTGATGATGCTGTTTATAAGGGAATCGAAATCCGCTGAAGTAAATTATAATAAATATCTGAGTTTTAAGAAGAATCCATCTGTGCTGAAGGCATTGTTATCAGAGAAGGAACATTATAATATCCTGCTCACAGATACCTGCCTTATCCTTGGTAACAGGTATGCTCAACTAAGGATTACTGCTTTTCTGAGTCTTCACTGTTCACATTGTGCCAGGGCTTTCTATAAGATCAAAGAGATGTTTAGTTCAGAGGGAGAAGTATGTGTCATTATTGTGCTGATCACATCTGATAAGAATATTATAAATACTCTATATCATTTAAATAAGCTGGGGAAGGATATGGCCGTATTAAATCTCCTTGATCAATGGTATAATATGGACCCATATTCCAGAAATATAAATACCGGGGCTCTTTGTGTACCGGAGGTTGATGATGTTTCTGAAGAATTCAGCAATGAAAACACAAAACTGTTTAAAACCTGTAATGTAAAAGGCACGCCGACATTTTATATTAATGGCTATCGCCTTCCTGCTCAATATGATATAGAGGATATTAAGTACTTTTCAGTTTTATTTATCAGGAAAGGGGCAGTTGTTTAATAAGAAGCTACTATTGACAAAATTAACCATAACAAAAGGCATGAAAAAAATGTATGTTCACATGAAAGAGAAGGGCAGGAAGCTTTGCCCTGTGCTCTGACCACTGAGCCCTGAGCCATCCCCCTGCAGGCTGGCTCCTTCGCTAAACTTGCCCACGGGGCAAGTTCTTAACGCTCGGCCCTCCGCCCGGACCTTTCCTTAACAGAAAGGAGATTAATGCCAAAGATATTTATTTAAAATCAGTCCGGCAAGCTGAAATGTATATGAAAGTTAATAATTTAAAATGTACAATTATGAAGAAACTAAACAAACTTCAGGTTAATCCGGGGAAATTGATGAAAGCTACAGAACTTACTGCATTAAAAGGTGGATTGTACACATATGAGTGTTGGGTTGATGGTTCTTGGTATTTCTTAATGTCTTCTGTTCAGGATAATGAGTTTGCTGCTACAGAAGAATGTAATGCTTTCCTCGCGGGGTATGGAACATGTAATTGCTCATTTGCCTAGCAAGGTTAATCAAAAATTAAAACTCTATAAATAGACACAATTAGCTGTATTTGGGTTGTTGTTTTAGCTTTTAGTATAATGCCATGTCACTAAGCCGATTAAATAAATTCATTTCTTATTATACTTATCTGTACCCATGATATTATTTCCGTAATGTTTTTATGAGTTAGCTGACATGGCATTTATTTTAGTAATACACTTGGTTTAATTAAAAAGTTAATGGCATAAAATGAAAAATTCTGATTACCAATTTAATAATAATGCAATGAAAATGATTTTATTGGATGCCTGGATTCTTTCATTAATTATTTTTTCATCAAACTTGAAGGGACAGGATAGTTATTCTTCAGTTCATACAATTGACATTGGAGACAATGTGAAAAAAATGCAAAAGATCTACCTGAGCCAGTTTGCGGACAGTATAAGTTATATATCATTAGAATTTAGTCAGGAATTTCCTGTTGGGGTGATCAGGTCTTTAAGCTTTTTTGATAACTATATATTAGTAAATGATTTCAAATCATGTCTTTTATACGACAGGGAAGGGCACTTCATACGAAATATTGGTAAAAATGGCCGGGGACCAGGGGAGTACCAGTTTTTAACATGCTCAAGGTTATACAAGGATAAAATATACGTTCAGAGTGTGTTTGATCTATTTGAATATGAAATAGATGGTACGTTTATTGGAAAAACCAAAAATAGATTTATGTTTAATAATAACACATATCAATATTCCAGAAATTGGATAAATATAAACGATTCACTTATTTTTAGTCATATGCCGAATCCAACAGGCAATATTCCGTATAAAGCTCTTCTGTCGGGCAATGAGGGTAAAATATTTAAAACCTACAAAAATTATATTTTATTTTTCCGGGGAAAGCCAATTTCCATAACTGATGATAATGCACATATTTATCAGTTCAAGCAGATGATATTCTTCAAAGAATACTATAATGATACACTCTATTGTCTGGACAGCCAGTTTAATCTTCTTCCAAAATATGTCTTTAAACTGGGCAAGTATAAAGAACCTTTATCAAATCGGGAAAAATCTATAGCGGAAATGGGGAAATCAGAGGCGAATTATATTTTTATTCCTGAGATTTTCCAGAATGATAATTATCTGTTTATAAAATGTAAATATGGTAATCATTTTCCAGCGAAAAGACTGACTCCTGAAACGGTCAAATTACCAACCGGTAATATTTCGACAAAATGGTATAACACAAAATTTGTCTTAGGCGTGTATAATAAACACACAAAACAGATCTCCTTCTGTGAACCTACAAGTACGGATAATGCCCTTTTTACTTCTGGGATTTATAATGATATTGATGCTGGTCCAAGATTTTTCCCTGATATTCAGGTTAATGACTCAACACTAGTGATGATGATAAAACCTTCAGATTTGATTAAACACACTGAGAGTGATGATTTTAAAAATATTTTACCTTCAAATAATTCAAATAAAAAGAAACTGGAAGACCTTGCAAATAAAATTAAAGATTTGGATAATCCTGTTTTAATGTTTGTCAGGTTAAAAAAATAAAACTATATGGCAGGATTCCCATTTTATAAACAACTTGATTCAATGGACTGTGGCCCTACCTGTCTTCGAATGGTGGCCAAGTTCTATGGGAAATCCTATTCATTGCAAACACTTCGTTTAAAAGCCTTCCTTACCCGTTCCGGCGTTTCAATGCTTGGAATAAGTGATGCAGCTGAAAGCATTGGCCTTCGCACCCGCGGCTATCGCCTTACGTGGGAACAGCTCCGCGACGAGGTACCGCTCCCATGTATCGTCCATTGGAACCAGCGACACTTTGTTGTGGTATATGAAATCAAGAAGAAGAATAGCATATTTAAACGCTCAGAGCACAGAGCACAGGGCACAGAGCAAAACAAGGACCCTGAGCCCTGTGCCCTGACCACTGAGCAATCAAACCTGGAAGGCTCAAGACAAACAGTTTACGTTGCCGACCCTGCCGTGGGACTCCTTAAATACACAAAAACAGAATTTTGTAAATGCTGGTACAGTACAAAATCGGACGGTTTAGATGAAGGAACTGCCCTGCTTCTTGAACCTGCTCCTGAATTCTACCACCATGAAGATGAGGAGAAGAGCAAGCTTACCTTCTTATACTTACTTAATTATATCAGGCCATACACCAAATACGTACTCCAGCTCATGCTCGGCATGCTAACTGCCAGCATAATCAGCCTGATATTCCCCTTTCTTACACAATCTCTTGTTGATACAGGTATAGGGAACAGCAATCTTGCCTTTGTAATAATGGTTCTGGTGGCACAACTTATACTTACCCTCAGCCAGACTGCCAATGGACTGCTCCGTAACTGGATAAGCCTCCACGTTACCAGCAGGGTAAGCATTTCACTTATCTCTGACTTCCTTATCAAGCTGATGAAGCTGCCAATCTCTTTTTTCGATGTGAAGCTTGTAGGGGATATAATGCAACGAATCGGCGACCATAACCGTATAAAATCCTTTCTGACCGATTCGCTGATAAGTATAATCTTCGCTGTCATAACCCTGGTTATGTACATAGTAATTATGGCTACATATAACCTGGGAATATTAGGAATCTTTCTTCTCGGAAGCGCCTTATATATCGGCTGGGTAGTTATCTTCCTGAAACGACGGAGAGAACTCGACTATAAGCGGTTCCAACAGAGCGCTGCAAACCAGAGTAATATAGTCCAGCTTATAACAGGCATGCAGGAGATCAAGCTTAACAGTTGCGAAAAACAAAAGCGATGGGAATGGGAGAGGATACAGATAAAGCTTTTCAAAGTGAGTATCAGGAGCATGATGTTGAACCAGAATCAGCAGCTTGGAGCAGTGCTCATCAACCAGACGAAAGACATTTTTATTTCATTCCTTTCGGCACGGGCGGTCATACAGGGTGAAATGACTCTTGGAATGATGATGGCTGTTCAATATATTATAGGTCAGTTAAATGCCCCGATCCAGCAATTTATTGGTTTCACCCAGGCAGCACAGGATGCGGGAATAAGTCTTGAAAGACTTAATGAGATACACAATAAAGAAGACGAAGAGAAGCCGGAAGATGATAAGATCAGGGATATACCGGCAGATAAGAACATAGAAATAAAGAACCTTCTTTTTCAATATGAAGGGCCTCATTCGGAAAAGGTTCTTAGCAGTGTTTCGCTGACAATTCCTGCAAAGAAAATTACTGCAATAGTCGGTATCAGCGGTAGCGGTAAGACAACCCTTATTAAACTTTTGCTTGGTTTTTATAATCCGGTAGAAGGAGACATTTTTTTGGGCGGGACCTCACTTAATCGTTACAGCCAGTCTGAATGGAGAAAACGATGTGGAGTGGTTATGCAGGAAGGCTTCATTTTTTCCGATACAATTGCAGATAATATAGGACTTATAGATGAGACTCCTGACAGAGATAAAATCGACAGAGCGACTGAAACTGCAAACATTAAGGAGTTCATCGGAGGCCTTCCGCTTGGCTATAACACCAGGATCGGCAATGACGGCCATGGCCTTAGCTCAGGGCAGAAACAGAGACTTCTGATTGCCAGGGCTGTGTACAAAGATCCTGATTTTATTTTTTTTGATGAAGCAACAAACGCATTAGATGCAATGAATGAGAAAACTATTATGGAAAACCTTGGCAATTTCTTTAATGGCAAAACAGTTGTTATTGTAGCACACAGGCTTAGTACTGTAAAGAATGCCGACCAGATAGTTGTTCTTGAAAAAGGTGAGATAGTCGAAGTTGGAACACACAAAGAGCTTGTAGAAAAGAAAGGAGCATATTTCAATTTGGTTAAAGATCAGTTGGAACTAGGAACTTGACCCCCCAACCCCCCAAGGGGGGCTTGAAAACAAAGAATACATAACATACCTGATAGCCCAAAACAGAACATTTTATTAAAGAATAGAAAGTGAAACTAAGGCGCAAATTTAAAGTCCCCCCTGGGGGATTTAGGGGTAAGCATGTCAGAAATTAATAAGCACGAGTGCCGCAGCCCGGAAATGCAGGAAGTAATGTCCGAAATCCCGGGAAGGTTCCTGAGATGGGGATTGTTACTTTTTTTTACCATTATTCTTGCAATCCTTGCAGTAAGCTGGTTTATAAGCTATCCGGATATAGTAACTGCACCGGTAACTCTGACAACCTATAATTCACCTGCGTCGCTTATAGCAAAGTCGGGTGGAACAATAAGCGGACTTTTCGTAAAAAACGAGGATAGGGTAATGGTCAATCAGCCTGTTGCACTAATCGGCAATCAGGCAGAATGGGAAGATGTAAGAAGTCTTGCTGCCTTCCTCGATTCAGTAGGAAATCATGAAGAGTGGCAGGGGATTGTTAATAATTTAACACCGCTGCAATCTTTAAAACTTGGAGAGATCCAGAGCAGCTACCTGAAATTTTCAACACTTCTCAGACAATTCAGTGATTATATTAATAAGGCATATATTCCTTCAAAGCTGGAAATCCTGCAGAAACAGATTAAACGCCAGGAAGAGTATATTGCCGAGCAGAATAATCTGCTTAAGCTGTCTGAAGAGGATTTCCGGCTTTCACTTAAAAGCTATAGTCGCGATTCAGGATTATTTGTGAAAGACAATAATTCAATTTCACTTAATCAGCTTGAAAAATCGAAACAGGCTCTGCTTCAGAAACAGGTGTCGTTTATCTCTCTCAGGTCGTCGGTAAAAAACAATGAATCCTCGCTTCTGAAGTTGAAGGAATCGAGGCTTGATCTGGGGAATCAGCTTGAAGGTGAAACAGCAAGGTATAATACCGATCTGTCAGAGGCACTTCAGCTGCTTAAGGTTTCAATAGGTCAGTGGCAGGATAAATATCTCATAACGAGTCCTGTTAAAGGTAAAATCACATTTACGACATTCTGGAACGTTACCCAGGTGATCAGGTCAGGGGAGTTGTTTGCCACTGTAATACCGGATAATCCCAGCAGGATAATTGTAAGAGCCATCGTTCCCCCCGCAGGATTAGGCCGTGTACGTCCGGGGCAGGAGGTCAATATTAAGCTATCGGGATTTCCATACATGGAGTTTGGAATAGTTAAAGGAAAGATCCGGACCATTTCGATGGTACCAGCCGACGACGGTTATGTTGCCGAAATAGATCCTGTTAACGGTATGCGTTCCTCTTATGGAATTAACATCGATTTTATTAGTGAAATGACAGGGACAGTTGATATAGTTACTGATAATAAGAGGTTGATATACAGGTTTGTCAAACCTTTGAACAGGATTGTGAAAAAACAATAACATGAAATAAAAAAACAGGAGGTTTTCCCTATGCCCTGCTTAGCCCACCGAAGTCTTGACGGAGGTGGGAGCCCTGCGCCCTGTGCAAAATCGCTCCCTTCCTGAATTTTCCTATTTTTGTCGATTTCTGCACATTTTTGTCTGTTTTTGTCTGTTTTTGTCTGTTTTTGCTTATGACTGACTCATAGTATAATACTACCCTGAATTAAGACCACTGGTTAAGTGTAAATTTAATAACTTTAAACCAGTGTATTATGAAAGCAAAAAGACAAAAACATTCAGGAGCCTTTAAGGCCAAAGTAGCTATTGAAGCATTACAGGAACGGGAGACCTTAGCCGAACTTTCGAAAAAGTACGGTATACATCCGAACCAGATAACCCGTTGGAAGAAAGAATTTCTTGAAAGAGCTCCACAGTTGTTTGATAAGGCCCAGGTTCCGGAAGACCATGACAAGGAGATGGAAAAGATGTTTGCCAAAATAGGGCAGTTAGAGATGGAACGTGATTATTTAAAAAAAAACTTAAAGAAGCTGGGGCTATGACAGAACGGCTCCTGATGGTTAATCGTAAAGAACCTTTGAGTATCCGTTGCCAATGTGATCTTGTAAGTGTTAGCCGGGGCAGTTTTTATTATAATCCGCTTGGTGAGACCGAAGAAAATCTTCGCATAATGCGTCTTATGGATGAGCACTACCTGGAACGCCCCAGCGAGGGAGTTATCCGGATGCGGGATTTTCTTTTTGCTCTTGGTATTGTAGCTAATCATAAGCGCATAAGAAGGTTATTGAGGTTAATGGGATTGATGGCCATCTATCCGAAGAAGAACCTTAGTCGTCTTGGTCAGGCAAAATATATCAGACCATACCTGCTGAGGGATCTCAAAATTACCCTGCCAAATCAGGTATGGGCTATTGACATCACCTACATTCCGATGCCCAAAGGTTTTCTTTATCTGACAGCCATTATAGACGTTTACAGCCGATATGTTGTCGGATGGGGTATATCCAATAGCCTGGATGCTTCCTGCAGCCTGAACGTAACAAAAGAGGCTATTCAGCGCTATGGGAAGCCTGAGATAATCAACTCGGATCAGGGGAGTCAGTTTACCTGTCATGAATGGATCGAACTTCTTGAGAAGGAAGAGATAAAAATAAGCATGGATGGCAAAGGCAGGGCTATTGATAACATCTTTATCGAAAGATTCTGGAGGTCAGTCAAATGGGATTATGTTTATATCAAGGTCCCTGCTGATGGACTTGAGCTTTACAGCGGGCTTAAGGATTATATGGATTATTATAATAATCGGCTTTGCCACCAGGGAATTGATCATCAGATCCCGGCAGCCCGGTATAAGTCGGTAGCATGATATTAACAGAAAATGAAGATATTAACAAAAGAAAAAAGTAGCAAAAAAGAAAATGTGTTAATAACCAGAATAACTCTCCGTTTCACTACGAGTTATTTCCGGTTATGTAACACTTGGTTTACATCATCATCATTATAAAAGTTAACTTATATTTGAAAACCAATGGTCTGAAAGAGGGTAGTAGTTCATAGTGATTTACTAAATTAGCTGTGATAATCACCCCCCTGCGAACCGGCTCCTTCGCTAAAATGATCCACCGGATCATTTTTAAACGCTCGGCCCCATAACTGAAAGGAGGTTAATGCCATAGATATTTATTTTAAATCAGTCCGGCAAGCTGAAATGAATATGAATACTAATATCATTAAAATTACAATTATGAAACCCACATGACACAAAATCACAAAGAAGTATGAAAAATAAATATCCATGTGGATTCTCCCTATAAATCGGGACAGGCTATGTGAACCACTTAATTTCCAACAATATAGTAATATTATTTCACATGAAAAAACTAAAAAAACTTCAGATTAATCCGGAAAAATTGATGAAAAATGAGGATTTGATGACCTTAAAAGGAGGACAGTATGGAGAATGTCACACGTGTCTTTGCAATTGTGATTTAATTCCAGAGGCATGGTGGGCATGTTATTGTAATGATTATGAAAAAATACAAGGTATTCTGTTCCATTGCGGTTCTGTTTTTGGGGATTGTACATGTAGTGACTACTTAACGTGTTAGAGTTCCTCGATTTTTAATATGATAAGCAGTTAACTGAACTATTCAAAATATATGGGATTTTGTTCTTTTTTAATAACTTAGATGGTTAGATTTATAGGACAGGTATTCATTTTATTATAATGAAAAGATTATTTATTCAATTCTTCATTTTCTTTATCGCTAGTCAATATAATAGCATTCTTTGCCAACAAATTCCTGTTTTAAATCTGGCATCAGCACTTGAACGCACTGAAGATATTAAACTGAGTGACTTTGCTGAATCCATTACATATATACCTCTTGCCACGACTTATGACTGCCTCGTCGATAAGAATCCTAAAGTATATGTCAGCAAAGAGTACATAATAACAGTTACTATTTATAGATGTCTTGTTTTCAGCCGGAATAATGGAGAATTTATAAGGGAGATTGGGCGTTATGGTCGTGGACCAGGAGAGTTTTCATACGCCGCCATCATGGGATTTGTTAATGACCAGAGTCCTGCATGTTATTTTATCGGGGGGAATGGAAATTTGGTTAAATATACAATAGATGGCGTTTTCAGGGGAAATATAAATATGCCCGGTTATAACGGTAGTTTCGACAAACCCTCTGTACCAATGAATTTTTCATTTATTAATGATTCAATAATAGTATGTGATTTTTTAATTGCCAGGGGTATTGAACCCAATTTATTAATGATATTTAATGAGAATGGTAAGGTATTAAAGACTATTCCTAACAGAAATATTTTAGCAACCAAACAGGTTTATGTCACAAGGCCCGGCGAAACGAGTTTTTACCGTTTTAACAACAATTTGTTTTTTCAGAATATGTATAATGATACGGTATTCCGGATTACTGTTGACAAAATAACTCCATACTTTATTCTCAACAGAGGAAAACACAGTCCTCCCTATGAATCAAAATGGTGGCCACTTGAAAAGAGACTTAAAGGAAGTTTTATTTTTCAACCTCAATATTCTGAAAGTAAACGATTTATCTCTTTCAATTTCAATTTAGATAAAATCAAATATTTTGCATTGTATGATAAAATGTTAAGACTAATTAAAGTCGCAGACAACAGTTCCGGAATTAAGAATGATATCGATGGATTCATGAACCTTACATTTGATTCAATAAATTCAGAAGGAGACCTGATAGGTCTCATTCAGGCAAATGATATAGTGCATTGGATAGAGAATAATCCTGAAAGAATCAAGTCCCTGTATCCCGTATTTCAGAAATTAAAAAATATCAAATGGGAGGATAACCCAGTGATTGTCATAGCAAAATACAAGGAATAAACAGCCTTTTAGTAAGATATAGAATCCTGGTTATAAAAACAAGATATAAATCTCATTCAAATTACCACTTTAAGTAATACTATCAGTCTTAAAAATTGCAGTTTATTTGAATCTGCCTTCCTGAATTTTCCCATTTTTGTCGATTTCTGCAGTTTTTTCCTGTTTTTGCTGATGACTGATTCGTAGTGATTTACTAACTTGCTTTGGTCATCGGCCCCTACTCAATATGATTAAGATGAGATTTTTTGAATGAAAGGAGGTGATTTGTCAATATCGGTATTCTTATAATCCGAATAAAAAGAATAGCTATCTTTGATTTGTGAACATAATTGAAAAAAATATTGCCTCATTGATAAATCTTTGCAAACTGCACAAAGTCAAAGAGCTATATCTGTTCGGATCGATTCTGACATCAGAATTCAATAAGGATAGCGATATAGATATGGTGGTTCAATTTGATAAAGTCGATATTCTCGAATATGCTGACAACTATTTTGATTTTAAAGAAAAACTCGAAAGACTTCTTGGCAGAGAAATTGACCTGATTGAAAATCAGGCAATACGAAATCCGATATTCCGAAAGATTGTTGATCGCGACAAAAAAATAGTCTATGACAGAGAGACAACTTAAGCTACTATATGATATTAAGATTGCAATTGATGAGATCGATTCATATTTTGAATCAGGAAACAGTACTTATGCGAATTACAGTTCAAATGTTTTACTAAAGCGTGCCGTAGAAAGAAATCTTGAAATAATTGGAGAAGCTATGAATCGACTCTTAAGAGAAGATCCTGAATTCACAATTGAAAATGCAGTAAGGATCATCGGACTAAGGAATCAAATTATTCATGGCTACGATTCCATATCTGATGAGAATATCTGGGGGATCGTGACTCTTCACCTTCCAAAATTGAAGTCAGAAGTTAACTCTTTAATAAAGAAATAGCTCTGTGCCCTGCGCCTGCTTCGCCCACCGAAGTTTTAACGTAGGTGGGTGCCCCCCTGTGCAAAATACCCCAACCTTCCTGAATTTTCCCATTTTTGCCGATTTCTGCACATATTTGCCTGTTTTTGCCTGTTTTTGCTCATCCCTGATTCATAGTGATTTACTAAATTAGCTGGGATAATCACCCTCCTGCTAAATATAAACAGGATGATACTAATCAGGAAATATCAACCGAAACAAAATTCAGGTATATGACGATTTAAAACTGAGAAAAGGGCAGGAGGCTTTCCCTGCTCAGAGGAAGATGTATTTCACCCTCTCCCTTAATTTATTACAGTTCCTGTTCGGAGTATTTCCTGAAGAAAACCGCTTTCATCCTTACCATTGATCAGTAAAACAGGTTCAATTCTTTTATCAATCTGGAGCCTTAATTTCCATAAAAGAGGAGCATAAGTAAAAAAATCGTTACTAATCGTATTTACAACAATGGCTACATCAATGTCACTATCATTTTTTTGGGTACCTCTTGAGTATGAACCAAACAGGATAACTTTATCCACATCAAAATGACTTGAAACCAAAGCTTTATACTGACTTACTATATTTATAACTTCTCTTTTAACCATAACTGAAATTTTTTGGTATTCAGCAATATTTCTTTACATCGATTTTTTGTCAGGCTTTTTAATAATTGTTGTTTATGAGTTGGATATCTGGCTTCAATGTTTAATGGTTCAAGTATATTAATAAACTCTTTGAAATCATCTTTTAGTAAATCATCTAATCCCGATTTATTTGATAAAAGAGATAGATTATGGGAAAATGGTGGAGTATCAGAAAATTTTGAACAATAATACGCTTTCAATATTTTCTCAATTGTCTGGTGACACATAAACCCTACATATAAATACCTTCCGCTAATGAGCATGGCTTCTGCTGTCTCCAGGTCATAGTCAGATAAGTCGAGCCAATATTGAACTTTTTCGGTCAATATAACTTTTTTACAAATATACAAATTTTAGTGGTGTCGGCATATCTCGATAGTGCAGGGTATCCGTTGTACCTCTTTCTTTGATCTTTAGTCTTTTGTCTTTGCCCCCCCCCGCCCTGCGCCCTGCGCTTCTAGTTTATTAATACACTAAATAACAGTTAGATACGAACTTTTCTTGTTAATTTATTAACAATTGGGGGGGGTAATTCAAAAAAGTATTTAATTTTATTTACTGAAAGTCCTGAGTCTGAAAGGATGTGAAAGGGGGAATAGAAATCGTTGTAGTTGAGATGTGAAGCGGATGTGGGTGTTATACCTCAGGAGTTTGTCGATTCGGCTTGATTCGTGCACTATATATGTGCATCGTCGGACATCTGGTGTATGTGACTGACGGGGCGGAAGCATGAGAAAAATGCAAAAAACTAAGATTTGCTCTGACCGAATCGTCAGTGGCCCAGGGCAGGAAGAAAGTACTTTTTTCCGGCTTTATCGGGTTGTTTTACAAAAAAAACGGCCTCTAGAAAAAAAATCCTCCCTTTTATTTTAAATTATTACCGTTTACCGGAAATAATTACCGGAAATACAATACAAAGAAAATTTCTGTTTTGAAGGAACATGGATATATCTTAATTTGCGTTAAACCAAATATTTTCAAAATGAAAAAGAATTTAATCTTTCTTTCAGCTTTTGTTGTACTTACAATAGCTAATATTCCTCAATTTTATAGTATTGAGGGAATAAATGCACAAATTGTATCAGAAAAGTTCAGCATTGCTAATTCCGGGAGTGGGGTTGGTTGTTGTAATGAAATCTATGCCGATCATATCTATTGGCTTAATGATTGTGAAAAATGGATAGATTATAGTTCTGATTGTGCTGATGGGACTGAAAGATTATCTTGTGTCAGTAAATTATCTTACGATATTTATAACTATTGTGAACATCGTTATACAAGCTCAGGAGAGGAGGAGTTTTATCGAATAATTTGCATTCCTTCATAAGATTGGTTATCTTAATTATTGATAGCCGATTTAAGGCACTTATTCTTTGGAAGAGATATCTACTATCTAAGAATGATATGAGATTATATCATATAATTTCTACACTGGAAATTGTTTATTGTCAACAGAGCTGATCTTATAATAGCTTAAATAGATTTTAAATTGAATCAATCTTGAAAATCAGTTAATATGTTATTACCACAAATCCATTTTATCAAGTGAAAGATACTTTGTTAAATTCTACATTAATATTGGTCATTGGTTTCTTCACAATCAGTTGTAGTAATAAAATACACAACAAACAGGCAATTGAAATAAATGTTGACGAAATAATCTCTGAAAAGCCACTAGTCTTCTCTGAAGTCTTCTCTGATTTTCGTGTTATTCCCCTGGAAACTAACGAATATTGTATTATTAATAATTTGGACAATATCAAAATTGTTCGAGATACAATTTACATTTTCGATAGAAATGCAAAAAGTGTATTTATTTTTTCAAACAATGGAAGGTTAATAAGTAAAATCAGCAGGATTGGCAGAGGCCCTGGTGAGTTTAACCAACCGTTTGATTTTGATGTTGACAAGAATGGGATACTAATTTTTGATAATTCTACAAAAAAATTAAACAAATATGATTTAAAAGGAAATTTCCTTTCTAGCATGAATTTCGAATATAGATTTTCCAGCTTTGTTAAGGCAGACGATAATATTTATGGATATAAATCCTTTCCACCAGGTAATGGTACTGAACAAGATGATTATTTACTCTACCTTTTTGATAAAGAAAATCTGAATACCTGGAAAACCTTAAAGTACTCAACTATTCTGCATGGTCCCAAAGTTATTGAATTCATCGAGGGAGGGAACTTCTTCAAAACGGAAAGTGGATTAAAATTTTTTATGAATTATTGTAACACTATTTTCTCAATTAGAAATAAGACTATTAAGCCTTATATTATCCTTGACTCACAAAAGCACAAACTGAAAAAAGACGATTTGAAGAATTATACATTAGATGAACCAATGTCATTTATGAAAGCGAATCCGGACAAGTTATCAAAAATCTCAGGATACTCGGAAAATGATAGTATGGCATTTATAAAATTCCGTATTGGTATAAGTGAGTATTATACATTTATGCATTTCCGTACCCGGAAGATAATTTGTTGTGCCAGATACAACGATGATTTAACATATATATATCCCAATCTCTTTCAAATACATAATAATCAGCTGATTGCCTATGTCCATCCACGCAGAGTATCAGCTTTTAAGGAACTTATACTCTCCGGTAAAGTAAAAGTTGAAGATGACGTCAGAAGCCAGATGCTGAAAGCTGCTGATTTTGATAATCCGGTTCTTATTTTGTATGACCTCAAAGAAAATTAATATCAACATCTTATTTTATGCAATTATCTTCTTTCTGATAATTATCAATTCAATCTTTTTTTATCAGAAGAAAAGAATTAAAGAGATTGTTTCCGGTTTTAAAACCGAGATGCAAAGTAATGTCAGTGAAAACTATTATTTGACTAACCATATTCTTAACCGTTTGGAAAGCAAACATCTGAGCGGCATCATTAATTCAGATAAATTGATCTCTGACAGGTCTGATTCAGAGAATAATCTGTTTATCTGCTTTTATTCCAGAGCCGGCTGTAGTATTTGTAACGAACAGGTATTCCTGAATATGAAAAAGTATTCATCCCATATTGGCAGGAAAAATTTTGCGGTAATCGTTAAGAATGCTGATCGGATCTATCTGAAAGAAGAAATGATTACTTATGGGATTGGTGACTTGAGAACGATTACTGTATCCGGTAATGAATTGAGTGATACAATATACAAAGATGAAAATAGCTCTTTCTTTTTTGTATTGGATTCATGTAACAATGCAAAGATGATTTTCCAACCCGATTCGAATATGCCTTTTCTGATCGAAAGGTATTTTGAGAAGATTAGAGAAACATATTTTAGTCCATAGTAAACGAATGCCATCCCGGCACTATTACCCCAAATTTTTTTTCTTATTCTGATTCTAAAATCCTGGTTATGTTGCATTCATTAACTGGAATTTCACCCTTATACAATACTCATTCCGATGGAAAATAGCGGGAATATAAAAAAGAAGGTAATCAAAACTATAATTAAAATACTCATCACCGGGATTGCTTTATGGTTTGTCTTTCATATTATTGATTTTAAGCAGTTTGTCAATCAATTAAAAGAAGTTAAACCTGCATATTTTGTACTGGCTTTTTTTGCCTTTAATATATCCAAGATTGTATCATCTGTCAGATTGCAAAGATTCTACAGATGTATCAGGTTGAATCTGTCGCAGTTATATAATCTCAGACTATACTATGTTGGTATGTTTTATAACCTTTTCCTGCCTGGCAGCATTGGGGGCGATGGATATAAAGTATATCTGTTGAAAGGGCAGTCTGAAAGCAAGGTTAAAGATCTTATCAGTGCAACATTAATGGACAGAATAAGCGGTGTCAGCATTTTGCTTTCGTTCAGCTGTTTACTGCTGATTGGCATTCTTCCGGATTTATTACCTGATTATAAAATTTTGAGCATCTCTATTTCTATTGTATCATCTATTCTAATTATTGGTTTATATTATTCGTTCCTTAAGCTTATCCTCCCTGCATATCTCGATGGATTCATTTATACCACCTGGCTCTCTCTCATTGTTCAGCTAGGCCAGATTATCACTGCCTTTCTTCTTCTGTTATCACTTAATGTAACATCTCATTACTGGGAATACCTGTTTCTTTTCATGCTCTCATCTGTTGCTGCTGTTTTGCCTTTCACAATTGGCGGAGTAGGATCAAGGGAATTCGTTTTTCTGCTGGGATTCAGGTTCCTGCCCATCGATAAAAACCTTTCAATTGCTTTTACAATGCTCTTCTTTATGGTGCTTGCATTTTCAGCTTTGACAGGGATTTTTTTCTCATTCACCATAGATAAAACTGTTATTTATAACGACGTCGAACATTCTTCCGATACAGTTTCTTCGGATAAAGCTCTGGAGATTAGAACTCTGCAAGTTCTTGATAAAGAATCAATAACCTGATCAATGTCTTGATCGGGTGTAAAACTGATATTATTATAATACGATTATGATGAATAAATTATTAAAAAGCATTTTTGTTGCAATAATTCCTCTTTTTACCATACTTTTTCTTTCTGTTTTCTTTTCTAACCACCGCATATATTGTTCTTTTAATAAGGAGTATGGTCTTTTTCATTACTATAAAAATGAACGAGTAAAAATTTATTATAAATCAGAATATTCAAAAGAATTCCTGAAGGTATTTACAACCAATGTTCAGGGCGCTATTGATATTTATGAGAAGCTGAACGATTTTAATAAAGGACGTACATATAGTATAGCAGAGGTAGATCAGACATGCGGCACAGGTTGTGGCAGAATAGGTTTCCCGGGAATTGAGATCCAGACCGGAAAGTTCCTGAAGATTTATAATAGGTACACTAAATACAAAAAGTTTGACTCTTTAATTTTCTATGAGCTGGGAAGAAATTTCTGGTTTTATGATGATCAGCTTACCTGTTCCGAATCAGAAATAAGTAATGCAATAAGGACAGGCTTTGCGGTATTTATGAGAAATATCTGTATAGAAAAGCTCTCAATAGATGCCGACTCTATCAATCTTATAAGCTATAACCAGTATTTAAAAGATCTTAAGAGCATTTTCTATTACTTCTCTGCAGATACTACTCTGAATATTGATAAAGTATTAATTGATGGTATCCTTCCTGAAATACCTTCAGATCTTGAAGTGACCGGAAGTAATTTCTGGGCCTCTATACTATTTTTCATTTATGATCAGAAAGACTTCGGTGATTTCTGGTTAAACAGGATATGGAGAGATATTTCTAAGAAACCGATAGCGGAAAATGAGAGTGATATACTGAAAAATTTCTTTTCAGCTTGTAATCCCACCTCTGAAGTAACTATTGATAATCTGTTCGAAAATAGTATGAAATGGACCGGCAGGTAGTACTTAGCCTGGTTCGCATGTAGTCCTCAAAACCATTTCCAATGAGTATAAATTACAACGGGAAAATAAAAATATTTTCCAGGTTTTTAATCAACAATATACAATACCTGATATTGTTTACCTATTTGATAGTCGGTTCTGTTATTCTGCCTGATTATGGCATTTCAACCGATGAACCCATTCAGCGCAAGCATGGTATTATATCTTTTGATTATATAAACCAGTAGTTTAATATTTTCCCGGAAATTCAGCCGACTTATGAAGAAAGCTTACCGGATTACGAATACCGCGATTATGGTGTTGTATTTCAGGTATTCAGTTATAGCCTTGAGAAGCTGCTTAAAATTGAAGATGCCCGGTCGGTATTCCTGATAAGGCATTTCCTGACATTCATGCTTTTCTGGTTATCTACTTACTATTTCTTTAAAACTGCAGAGCTGACATTTAACAACAGACTGATACCGGTTCTGGGTCTGCTTTTTTATATTCTCAGCCCCCGGATATTCACGGAAGCATTTTATAATCCCAAGGATATTATACTGCTTTCATGGATTTCGATCGGTATATATTCAATGTTAAAATTCCTAGAAGCAAGGACTTTTAAGTATTTATTTGTACATGCTCTTGTATGTTCCCTGGCAATAAATGCGCGTATCGTCGGAATTGTGTTACCATTTGTTACTGTTCTGATTGCATTACTATCTATGAAAGGACTTAAGTTCCTTCCATGGATAAAATCATCTGGGATAATTTTTCTTCTCTGGGGATTTTTAACTATAGCTTTAACTATAATACTATGGCCATTCCTGTGGGAAGATCCGGTCAGAAATTTCATTTACTCTTTTAATGAAATGAAGCGATTCCGGTGGAACGGACAGCTTTTATACTGGGGAAAGCTTGTATGGGCTTCAGGACTACCCTGGCATTATACATTATCCCAGATACTTGTAACGACACCGGTTTTATATAGTATCCTTTTCCTTATAGGTTTTACTTACACACTTACAACCGCGGTCAAAAGAAGATTTTGGGATTTTAAAAATAACTGCGAAAAGAATACAATAGCATTTTTCCTGCTTTTTATAATACCTCTCATATCAGTAATATATTTCCATTCGATCTTATACAACGGCTGGCGGCAGATGTATTTTATTTATCCGGCATTTCTATTAATCGGCTTGACAGGATTAAACTTCATTCTGCAGAATATTCACCTTATTACACTCGCATTAAAGAAGAAGATTCTGAAAGTTGTCGTTTATACCGGAATAATATTAAGTCTTTGTTCCACAATGTATTTTCTGATCAAAATGCATCCATTCCAGTACATATATTTTAATCAGATTGCAGGATCAGATCCGTTGAAGAAATTTGATGGAGATTATTTCGGGCTTTCATATAAAGAGGCTCTTAGGTATTTAACTGATAATTATACTTATGGAAGTCTGGTAATCTATTCGGAAAATTCATCGTGTTCTATTAATTCATTGAATTTCAATAAAAATACGTTTGACAGACTGGTTTTTGTTGATGATATTAATCAGGCAGATTTCTTCATCACGGACTACTACTTTCCGGCCAACTCATCAAGATATTCAGACTATCTATTACTCAAATACCCATTTGACCAAAAAAACTTGTTTAAGAAGCAATTCAGAAATAGTAACCTGATTGGAATTTACATGTTACCTAAATAATATTTTACAGATGAATATTTTATTCTTTGATAGCACTTTGGTCTTTAAGACACATGAAAGGTTCGAGCAAATAGATATTGGTTCAATTTTATTTTGCAAATCTGAAGGAAGCTATATCCAGTTTTATCTCGATGATGGAAGGACAATAAGAATTTGTGGAACTATTAAAATGGTTGAGAAGCAGCTCCCGGCAGGGAAATTCCTTCGGATTCACAGATCATTGTTACTCAATTTATCGAAAGTTTCTGCTTTCAGCAGCAGGCGTCGTCTTGTGCAAATTAATAATCATTTCTTTAAGGTATCGAAAAGAAAATATGGTGATGTATTAATTGAATTGTTAAGAAACAGGATACCTGATAAAAAAATTGTCCGGTTAAAAAATAAATTAAACGGATTTTAAACAAAATTACCGTTTATTAAGTGATAAGAACGTTAATTAAGTATCAGTTTTGCAGCTGTTTGCATGAGATTTCTATTCTTAGTACCTTTATTTCTTTAAAGATTAGTTTTAATTAGTTGATTATTAATTGTTATTAACATGAAGAATATCAATATCTTACGTTTTTTGATAGCAAGATTTTTACCTAATTTTCTATAAATTTGAATTAAAACCGAAGGTGCTATAAAAATTAATTGTACACTCATCCGACAAGCATACCTTAAACCCTATTATGGAGATCCATAAGTATGAATCCTTGAAGACTAGCACTTAAACTATAGTAACATAATCAACAAAAATAACAGAAAGGAGGTTAGATACGATAGTTAAACCTCAAAATAAATAAATATACTTGGCTTTGAAATGATATAAAAGTCAAATTCTTTTGTGAATATTCTTATCCTGAATGATTAGAATAATTTTTTATTTTATCATTTAAATCTAAGTACATGACAAAAATTTACAACATTGGTTAAATTTATCTATATCGTTGC
>ERZ795057.1099-NODE-1099-length-24733-cov-7.043480_pt1 | contig 24733 bp, 16 predicted proteins | sample MGYA00375141_ERZ795057 | MGnify/ENA primary metagenome ERZ795057 (study PRJEB30186, sample SAMN05720163) | activated sludge metagenome | isolation source: Anaerobic digester | place: Hong Kong | collected 2015-01-26 ... | reverse complement strand
TGAAACCCTCGTTTGTTTATGTCTTTTTCCTTGAATTGATAAGCGATGCATAAACTGCAGTTCATCCCGCAAGGGGCAATCAAATCTTCATCCATAGATACTCCTCTTCATTTAAAACACCTCTATCCTTCGGACAATTGGGAAAGGCAATGGGGACGATGTGATATATTTCCTTCTCAATTAACTCAATTTCATCCCCTTCTTTTATGCCCAGTTTGTCAATCAATTCTTTTGGAATCGTTATTTGAGATTTTTTTCTAAGCTTTGTTAATATAAAATCACCACTATTGTCGGAATTTCCAATTTTCTACTATATTATATCAAAATTATATCCTAACCAAAGGGTGTGTAGAAAGGACAAACCAGACATGTTTTTTCGTGATATAATTTCTTTAAGAGGTGATCGTCATGAAAAGGCTGCCCATTGGGATTAGTGATTTTGAGAAGTTGGTTAAGAATAATTATTATTTTGTCGATACAACTCATATGATCGGTGATGTTTACAGAGAACCTTCGGATATCATTTTGATTACACGCCCAAGACGTTTTGGCAAAACGCTGAACATGAGTATGCTCTCTTACTTTTTTGATAACCGGAAAAAGACATCGGTCCTATTTGAGGAGTTAGATGTTTCCCGTGATGTTGAAGTGATGAATGCTTTAAATACTTATCCCACACTTTTCATTTCTTTTAAAGATGTAAATAACAATAATTGGCAAACGACTTCCGATAAATTGAGGTCGTTGATTTCTGATTTGTTCAATCAATATAAGGATTCTTTTAAAACACTTTTGGAAGATGCATATGAACATCAATATTATATAAAAATTTTGAACGGTAGTGCTTCTGATGCAGATTATCAGAAGGGATTTTTTAAATTGACAGAGTATTTATATAAAACATACAATCAACCGGTTATGCTCATTATCGATGAATACGACGTTCCCATTCAAAGTGGCTGGAGTTATGGCTATTATGATGATGTGATTGATTTTATGAGAGGGTTGTTGTCGGGAGCTTTAAAGGATAATTCTTTTTTATTTAAAGGGGTTTTGACAGGAATCTACCGGGTTGCGAAGGAGAGCATATTTTCTGGTCTGAATAATCTGAAAGTTTATACTGTATTGGATGAAAGATATTCTCAGTATTTTGGTTTTACTCAGGAAGAAGTAGATGAGCTCGTTGATTCACTGGATTACGATAATAATGATGCTCTTAAGAATGATTTGAAATCATGGTACAACGGCTATCAGTTTGGAGGAAGAACGATATACAACCCCTGGTCTGTGATCAACTACCTTTTTGACAGAGAACTTCAACCCTACTGGATCAACACCTCTTCGAATAATCTCATTATCGAACAAATTGAAAAGAATATGCAAAGTGATGAGTCTTTCAGAGTTTCTGTGGAAGACCTAATAAGCGGAAATAAAATTGAAAAAAGAATCGATGATGCCTCTGCTTTAAGGGAGTTGGATTATGATCCGGACAGTATTTGGACACTGTTTTTATTTAGCGGGTACTTAAAGGTTGAAAATAAACATTTTAAGAAACAAACAGAGGAATATCTTTATGACTGTTCCGTGCCAAACACAGAAGTCTTGAGATTTTATAAAAAAACTGTGATTAATTGGCTGCAAAAACCTGCCAGGAATATTTTATATGATTTGGCTAATCCGTTAATCACAGGGGATGGTGAGGCCTTTTGTGAAAAGTTGAAGCAATATGTGATGAATACCTTGAGTTACTATGATTTAAAGGGAGAACCCGAAAACACCTATCATATGGTTTTGTTGGGGATGTTTGCCCATTTAAGTGGGGGTTATTGGATTTTATCCAACCGGGAGTCTGGAAAAGGTAGATTTGATATTGTTTTAAAGGCAAAAAACCAGGAAGATTACAGTGCGTTGATTGAGATTAAACCCAAAGGAACTCAAAAGGCTGCAAATGCTGGCATGGAGCAAATAGAGGAGAAAATATATATTCAGGATTTAATCTCAGAGGGATATAAAAAGATTTTGGAGATTTCACTGGCTGTTGATGGCAAGGTTATTGAGGGAATGGTCTCAAGAAAAGAATTTTAGTGAACCAAGGGGTCGGGTTTGAGGTGATTGCGGAAAAATGTTTTATAATAATTGATTTTCGAGAAAGACTTTTGGTTCAACTGCTTTGATTAAGGTTTTCTATCTTGGAAAACATCAATAATGATATTATTGTCGATTAGCAATTTCATTGTTTTGCTAATCTTTCTTTTCTGGCATCTTCAATTGAATAGCCATCGACTGGAATAATACCTCTCAGTTTTGAAACAATACTCTCCTTTTCTGAAAGTATGACTTTAGCAACAGAAACTCCGTCTCGAATAATGATTATTTCTTCTTTAACAAGTTCTGATAGATATTTATCTAAATTCTTTTTAAAATCAGAAGCGGTAACCTTTATCATATCAATCACCTCTATTTTTATTATAGCATGATCCTCAAGGAGAAAGGATCATCAATCATTAGTTCATTTCCTTTGTAATGTCCCGAAATAAACAAAATACCACTTTGTGTATAAAAGTTACTGATATGGTAATTACAATCTTTTGCAAAAAGAGCTGCAATTGCGAAAAAATGTTGTGGGAAATTAGAAGTGTTAAGCGGTTGTTTGCTTGAAAAAAAATCAAAATACGATAATCCCACTTCTACATTTAAACACTCCCGAACTATGTCCAAACAATCTTTGTAAGCAATCTCCATGACCTCTTGCTTCGTATCAATCATGAGGACCCCACCTGAGCCAATTCATCCACCAGATGATTATCATTGCCAAAATCAGCATTCGTATAACAAGCCCCACGAACCGGATCATAATTTTCAAGTGGATTCATGGCAACCACATTGTTTGCTCCTTTCCCATGTTCGCATTTGTCATATTTGCCCTCCAAAATCCGATGAGGCGTATCCTCATCCTTGATCAACCAGAACAAATCCGCTTGCCAGCCGTATTGATTGTGCCCACACAAAAAAGGACTTTGAGCCACCTTCCGGAAATAAGTTGCCCATTGTTCTTTTGTCTTGAAATCTTTCGCCCGTTGATTTAATTTCTCACGAATAGTTGGAGAAGACTGAGCTTTTTTCAGAGACGTACAAACAAGGTTGAACAACTGAACAATTTCCTCGGCATTCACAACAACCTCATCCTTATCCTGTGAAACTTCATCACCAGAATGATCATGAATCATCATCTTCATCTGGTCTGTGTCTATCTCTTGGTCTTTATCTTTATCTAGTCTTATATATGGACTGCGAGTATGGTCGTCAGTACGGTCGTCTTTATGGTTGTCAGTATGGTCATGAGTTGGTACACAGTCCGTTTCGTTTATGGATTTTGCCTCAACCCCAATAATCTGATAACCTGCCGCTTGACGATTCCCATGACCGGATTGAACAACAATCAAATCAGCTTCTTCTAATCGCTTACGGGCTTTAAGAATACTGCTTTTACAAGCATCCATTTCAGTCTGAAGTCGAATCATAGGAATATAAAGTCTTTCCTTCTCCCATCGCATTTTATTGGCAATATCCAACAACTTAAAGTACAAACCGATTTCAACTGCAGAAAAACTATAGCCTTCATGGACTTTCCAAAAACGATTGATTAAATCAATATAAGACATGTCATCCTCTCCTTTTTCATATAGTGAATCATCATATTTATAACCACGTTATGTGTTAGTATATCACATTGTGTGGAATTTTTCAATAAAGGGGTCAAATAAGACATAAAAAAATAATTTCAAACTTTAGTTCTTGGATGTTATTAGCACGTGGTTCACTTTTCGAGTGCGATGTGGAGTAGTATTCAGTTTAACTGTTCTCATGTAACATTTTTCTTTGTTTTTTGTTTCCAATCTGGTAGAATAGACAATGATAATCATAAATTTAGATAAATCACTTACAAATCATGAAATATATAAATTTTTTTTTGTTTATATTCAACCTTTTATTAGAAATTATTCGATTTAAGTAATGTATTTCCGCTATCTGGCAAAGGGCGTAAAAAGAAATGTTTATTTTCTTTAAGAAAGATCCAGATTCAATTAAAAGGGAAAGGCAAAAAGAAAATCAAATTTATTAAAGATTAGAAGAATATTTAAAGTCCACACAAAGAACACCCACAACAGTATTCCTGGATAGGTGGTGAGAAAAGATTTGAAAAAATGAAAGATGGAATGAAAGGTAAAATTTAAAAACACATCATAAAAAAACAAGTTACCCTGTAAAACCAACTGATACAGCTAAACAAGAAGGTGCAAACAGAACCATTTCCGTTCCTTTTTCCTGGATGAGATTGTTTTAAATGTGGCCTTAGGAGGGCAAAAAATGTTTTTAATTGATAGAGAAAAGAACAAAGCGTTGTCAATAAACAAGAAGACCTTTAAAGAATTGGAATTCAAAGAAAGGCAGCATCTTCAAGAGTGGATTTGTAAAAACACTGATATTTTAGGAGAACGATTGCTTATTATACAAAAAGAATTCAGTGGTTTTGATGATACATATGAAAGATTAGATCTACTGGCACTTGATGAAAACGGAAATTTGGTTATCATCGAAAACAAATTAGACGATAGTGGTAGAGATGTTGTATGGCAATCATTGAAATATGCTTCTTACTGTTCAAGCCTTACCAAGAGTGATATTAAAGATATATTTCAAAAATATCTTGATGAACAAGGAAAAAATGAATATGCAGAGAAGCTGATATGCGAATACCTCGGTGTAGATGATTTCAATGAAGTTGACCTCAACAATGAAGATCAACGGTTAATAATGGTCGCAGCCAATTTCAGAAAAGAAGTGACGTCCACTACCATGTGGCTTCTGGAACATAATATCAAAATTAAATGTATCAAAGTAACGCCTTTTGAATTAAATGGACAAATCTTACTGGATACGGAGCAAATCATTCCTATTGTGGATGCAGAAGAATATTTGATAAAGATAGCGAACAAGAAACAGGAGGAATTGATTAACAAGCAGAAACAGCAAACACGGCATACTGTCAGGATTGCTTTTTGGACACAGCTCCTGAAATCGATGAATGAGAAATCGGATCTATTTAAGAATATTAGTCCATCAAAGGATAATTGGATAGGTTGCGGTAGTGGTCATGGAGGTTTATCATATGTGTTTGCTGTCACCGGAAATGATGCGAGAATTAAACTTTATAGTAATCGAGGATCGCAAGAAGAAAACAAAGCACTTTTTGATCGAATACATGATCATAAAGAAACGATTGAAAAACTATTTGGAGACCATCTGGAATGGCTAAGATTAGATGAAGGCAAAGGAAGCAGAATTGCTTACCGAAAAAAAGATGTCAGCGTTTTTAATGAAGAAGACTGGCCAACAATGATAGATTTTTTAACGACTAATATGATCAAATTTGAAAAGTCGCTAAAAAATACTCTTACAAATCTAATGAGTAAGTAAACAAAAGGAAGAGGTTTCTTGCGGTAAGTGAATGGAAGCAAAAGTCTTCCTATACAAGTGGCGAGAAAAGATTTAAAAAAAGAAGGATGGAATGAAAGGGGAGGTTTAAAACATATTATAAAAACATACTATCCTGTAAAACCCCCTGATATAGCTAAATGTGAAGTTGCAAAAAGAACCGTCCCCTCTGCTTCTCTGCTTCTGCTTCTCTGCTTCTCTGCTTCTCTGCTTCTCTGCTTCTCTGCTTCTCATCGCTCCCGGTAGGGGGGAAATGGATGCTTTTTGGGTCTCTGATTGTGTGACGGCCTAATAGATACATACCTTGCCATAACGGTGTTTGAAAGCGTAGCAGCTATTTCAAAGTGATAGAAACTCTAAGGGCTTTCTAAGCTTTCTTGTGTATTCTTGCGTGGATTCATTAAGAAAAAGATTGTATGATTAACGGATGAAAAGGGGTGTAGGCTATGACACAGACACACGCAGGTTTTACCAGAGTTCGTGTTTTTATTCAGCTAATTTTTGTTGTTTTGATTCTATTAATCAGTGTTGCACATGCAAATGGATGGGGAGGCGAAAATCTTCATGGTCTTTGTCCTTTTGGCGGGGTTGCGACACTGTACACATTTGTCACAACGGGCGATTATATCCGGCATATCGGACAATCGGATTTCATTATGTTGTTTGCCCTGATCTTGACCTTAATCGCTGCAGGCGCCTTTTTCTGTGGTTGGATCTGTCCCCTTGGCACTGTTCAGGAATGGGTGGGAAAACTGGGCAGAAAGTTATTTGGAAAGCGTTATAACAAGGTTCCTAAAAAACTGGATAAAATTCTGGGTTATCTGAGATTTGTGGTCTTGGCCATTGTGATCATTCAAACCGCCCGCTCATTCACACTGGTTTTTAAAGATTATGACCCTTATTTTAATCTGTTTAATATCTGGACGGATGAAATTTCCATCACGGGATATATCACGGTTCTGGTGACGCTGATCGCCTCTTTACTGGTTGAGAGGCCGTTTTGCCGTTACGCCTGTCCGCTGGGTGCGATTAACGGATTGTTCAACGTTTTCAGCATAACGACAATCAGAAGGAATGAAACGAGCTGCATCAATTGTAAGCAATGCGATCTGGCTTGTCCGGTGAACCTGGAACCTTCAAGCAGTAAACAGATTCAAAGCATGGCTTGCACCAGATGTATGAAGTGCGTGGAAGCGTGCCCGGTGAATCAAAAAGAGCCCACATTAACGGTCAGTTTACCCGGAAAAAGGAAGTTGTTTCATAACGGGATGGTTTATGCCATTGTGATGCTTGTAATTTTTATTGTGCCAATAGGGATTTCAATTGCTTTGGGTGCCTTTGAAAGCGATGAACCTCTTGTGTATAAAACGGCTGATGATATCCGAGGGGCGTCTACTGTTGCAGATATTGCGGAAAATTATGACATCGAGATTGATTTGATTTACAAGGCCTTCAATATTCCTGAAACCCTCGATACTACGACCAAGATTAAAGATCTGGAGGGTGATTTGGGTGTAGCCGTATCAGATATCAGGCTTTTTGTAGAGTATATCGACCGGCCTATAAGCGAAATAAACAAAGGGACGATGTCACAAAATTCAAGTAGTACACAGACTCTGCGGGACTATGTCAATATCAATGCCCCGGGATCGTATTATCATCTCGTGGAAAAAGAAGGGGTTAATGCTTCTGAAGTGGACAAGGCCAATCAGATTAAACGGGTCACCATGTTGATTGATATTAAATCAATGGTCAAAGATTATGATGATTTCAGACAGACCTTTTCGATCCCTGAAGATCAGCCTTTGAACACAGAAATGAGGGATTTGATCGATGAACTGGGAGTCGAATTGGAAGCCATCAGGACTTATGTGGAGACACATAAGAAATAAAAAATAATCCATTTACAGCTTTTATATAGGGGCTGTTGGAGCGCTCCGCTTTCATCACTTTATGTACCTTGAGCGCAGCGAAGGGAAGGGTGATAGAAATGAAAATATCTCAAGTACAAAGAGATGAACCGAACGAATTTTGTCAGATAAAAGGTGCAAGAGAAATATCCACGAACACAATGATAGAACTATGGGATAATGAGATATCAAAGCCTGAATGGTGTTTTATTGTTGAGGTGGGAAACAATGGAAAGGGACGGATTGGCTTTTTTAAAGCGGGAGATGAGAAAAATCTAAACATGTTTGCGCTCCATTTTCCGGGTTTGGATGATGCTAATTCAGCAACACCGGAGATGTTTTTGACCGAAATTTTCGGTTTTATGCGAAACAAAGGCGTTCTTTCGATTAATTATCACTTGGATTCTGAAACAGAAAACCATATAATGCTATTAGAGGTTTTGAAAAAGACCGGAATGCAAGTGACACAGTCAAAAAAGAGCTATCTCCTTGAGAGAAAGGCGTCAAGTAAGCCATCACAAAACCGGTTAGACTATAAAACGCTTTCAGAAGTGGGAAAAGAGGCCTTTTTAACAGCTATTTCCGAAGTAACTCAAGGAACACTGGATAGAGAAGATGAAAGAGTATACAAAGAACGGGGTAAGGAAAAAGCGGCTGAAGAGCATATGAATCTCTTAAAAGACATTGGAGATAGAGATGATACATGGTATTTGGCGTATGAACAAGGTGTTTTCGTTGGCCTTGTTATTCCTCAGAAGATTGATAAACAAACAGGAGTCATCAATTACATTGGTGTTGTTCCAGCTCAAAGGGGAAAGGGTTATGTGTCCGCTTTGTTAGAAAAAGGAATTAGCAGCCTTTTTCAAAGAAAGTTCCAAAGGATCATAGCAGACATTGATGAGCTAAACTTTCCTATGGAAAAAGCACTAAAAAAACTCGGGTTTAAAGAAGATAAGAAAATCTGGGTTTTGAATATCTCTCTCAAAAAAGAATGATAAGAGATACCGGTTTTTATGATCGGTGTGTGAATACTGCCGGAGGAATGAATTTGTGTCTCCGGTAAAGTATTATCCAATTTCATAAAATCAAACCGATGATTTGGTTTTCAGATTAGTGCGTTTGGATTCTCTAAACGAATGGAGGGTATTGGTATGAAAAAAAGACAATGTATCTTTTTGTTGTTTGTATTCTCTATGACCGTTATGTTTGGAAATTTGTGGATGGACCGATTTTCTTTTGGAAAAATAGGAGATGATATGATCGATTTATATTCTTTACACAACGAGAACCATATGATTGTCAGGATTACAAATTATGGAGGCATTATTCAATCCATTCTTCTGCCGGATAGACATGGTCATATCGATGATGTGGTTTTGGGGTTTTCAGATCTGGACAGTTATCTCTCCGATACCAGTTCATTCGGATGCATTGTTGGCAGGTATGCGAATCGAATTGCAGGGGGAAAATTCTCAATAGACGGTGTCGACTATTTCCTCCCCCAAAACGAGGGGACAAATTGTTTGCATGGCGGTCTTGAGGGTTTTTGCAAAAAGATTTGGCAGGTTAAAGAAATACGGGGCGAGGATTATGTCGGCTTAGAATTGTATTATCATAGTCTTGATGGGGAAGAGGGTTTCCCGGGAAACTTGAAGACTTGGGTTCGCTACACACTCACTCAAAATAATGATCTGATCATCGAATACCGTGCACAAACGGACAAACCCACACCGGTCAATTTGACAAATCATACCTATTTCAATTTAAGCGGACATCAGAATGGTGATATTCTTCAGCATATTCTTTGGATTAACGGAGACAAATATGCGCAATTGGACGAAAGACAGATTCCAACCGGCAGAATATTAAGTGTAACAGGTACCCCTCTTGATTTTACAACCCCTACCGCTATCGGGAAACGCATCCATGATGATTTTGATCAACTCATCATCGGAAAAGGATACGATCAGAGTTTTGTGATGTCTCAACAGAAAAAACTCAATATTGGAGCGATACTATTCGATCCTTCGAGCGGTAGAAAATTGACAGTTTCAACAACGGAACCGGTTGTCCAAATCTATAGTTCAAATCATCTGAATGGTGTGAATGGGAAAAATGATGTTGTATACAATCAATATGGCGGATTTTGTCTTGAAACTCAGCATCTTCCGGATTCTCCAAATCAACCCGAATTTCCCGATACCATCCTTCGTCCGGGAGAATTATTTTATTCCAAAACGGTCTTTCATTTTGACATGGTGGAGGAGTTTCCATAAAAAACAAAGGCAGTTAGATGAATGGAAGAAGAAAATGAGGAAGAGAAGGTAAAACGAGCCGCCACACCGGTTGTATCGAATCAATGGCCAAAGATTACGATGATTTCTTCAAGACCTTCGTGAGAGGGTCTTGAGTATAAAAATATGATATAATTTTCATAGCAGAAAGTGCCAAATCATGGTATTTCCAATGTGTATGGGTTGGTTTGAGCACGCTCGTTTTAACAAAACTACAGTTATATTAAGGGGCTATATGCATTTAACGATTGATGCGTTAAAAGAATGGGTTCAAAAAATCGAAGAAATGAAAATAGCCAGATGCGACAAATTACTAACGACATTGTCTGCTCTTTTCGAAGAATACAGGTATTTTGAAAACCGTTCGTTTAAAACCGTCAGTCATCATTCATTTGCTGGAAAAAAAGAACAGGCATTTGAACACTTTTCCTCTGCAAGTCATAGCACTGGGTACAATTGGCGAAATATTGCAAAAGCAAGATCAGAAAGAATACTTGGCGGAACTTTCCCAGCGTTTTGCTGAGTTTTATGCGATAAAAAATCGTTTCTCAAAAATCGAAACAACCGCCAGGACATACGACAAAATCCAAGAGCTCTTTAAACAATATTTGAAAAAAGAAGATTACAACAAATTTCAAGATCAGATTAATCAGACTCCTTTATGGTTAATTCAAGATATGGAAGGGTATATCACCAGCGTGCAATGATTCAGTCAGTCCTTCGAATCTTTTGATCAAATGATACTTATCTCTTGAAACAGAAATCTAAGAAATTATCAGTAAAACATCTTATTCATCCTGGAGGAGCCTATTGAAAATCATCAACAGATTTGAGGCAACTGTAAAAAAGAATCCAAATACGTTGGCTGTTATAGACAACGATAGAGAGGTGTCTTTTCAGCAGCTAAGAGAAAAGGCTTTGAAAATAGGGGAAGCTGTAAGAGAGAGACTCGGTGGGATGATCAATCAGCCGGTCTCGATTTTTTTAAGTGAAAGTGCCGATTATGTAGCGGCAATTTTGGGGGTGCTGTATTCGGGGAATTTTTATGTTCCGCTGATTAAGAACGGTGCGAAGAGTTTATTAAAAACCGTTATTGAAAGTATAAATCCCCAGGTGATTATCACGGATTTTGAGTCTGCCGGAGCGTTGGTACGTTGTGCCATTTCGATCTCCAAGCAGTTGGTGTTGGAAGAGGTCTATGAAGAGGTACTTGACGAAGATCCCATTGTTGAAGAGTATCGGAAGATTACGGATAAAGACCCCGTTTATATCATGCATACGTCCGGATCGACCGGTGTGCCCAAAGGGGTGGTGATTTCCCACGGGGGATTGGTGGATTATGTCGAGTGGGTGGGAAAGACCTTTCAGATGGATGCCACCAAGCGCATTGGTTCCAAGACCAGTTTTGCCTTTGACAATTCGGTTTTAGATATCTTCTCCATGGTCTTTTACGGATCGCTGTTGGTATTGAAATATCCGAAAGAAAAGAAGCCGGATTTAAAGAAGGTTCTCTTTAAGATGTTGCAGGAGATAAAAGAGCATCGGATTAACCTGATCTTTTGGGTTCCTCTGTATCTGAAACTCTTTGCCGACCATGATATCTTTCAGGAAGGGGTTCCTGCTAATTTAAAGCAGGTCCTTTTTTGCGGGGAAGTGATGCATAACAAGCATTTGAACTATTGGCGCAAGCACCTGCCGGACACACAATATGCTAATTTGTACGGCCCCACGGAAGTGACGGACGTGTGCAGTTATTATATTGTAAATCGTCCCTTTAGCGATGATGAGCCCCTTCCCATTGGCAAGGCATGCGAGAATATGTCAGTTTTGATCTTGAATGATGATTTGAAGCTCATTGAACCCGGAGAGTCGGGTGAAATTTATGTCAGAGGTACCGGCGTGGCGTTGGGATATTGGCAAAATCCGTTCGAGACCGCCAAGGTGTTTGTTCAAAATCCGCTGCATAACGATTATTCGGATATTTGTTATAAGACCGGGGATTTAGGAACGTACAACGCATACGGAGAAATACTCTTTTTAGGGAGAAAAGATACCCAGATTAAGTATTTTGGTACGAGAATCGAATTGGGAGAGATCGAAGTGGCAGCTTGTGCCATGGAAGGGATTGAGGATTGCGTGGTGTTGTTTGATTCACAAGAGGCTGTGATGACCTTGGTTTATCAGGCGTCCTCTGAGATTGAAAAATTAGAGATCATGCGGTTTTTACACGATAAAGTTACAGCAGTTCCGACACGGTATGTTCATATGAAAAAATTCCCGCTTAATAATAGCGGGAAAGTGGATCGGGTGACGTTGAGGGGGCTTTTAAGGGAAAAGCTTAATGGGAACTAAAATAAGTTGTGTTAAAGACTTAGTCCTCTCAAATATTACCTTGAGGACATGATAAAAATATAAAAAGCCGTCTTCTTGCAAAGAAAGCGTTTGTCGCTTTAAATTTATTTGCGAATGCCCGCTCCACCAGAAACAGAGGAGAGTTCGTCTTCGCTAAGCTCTTTGCCATCTGTTTTCAGGAGGTCAAGACCTTCTTGGGCTTCAACTTCTGTAAGGCTAATACCATATACGGTTCCCGCTTTTATGAGACGTTCAGTCATGGTGGTGAAGCCGCTGATGTCTAGAAAAAGGGCATGGGCATTTGTCCAGAGTCTATTTTTTTACTGGTTGTGTTTGCCTATCTGATAAGAAATCAGTTTATTCATCGCATTCTCCTCCTGAAAAGCGGTATTGATCGTTTTATCCCACGGTAGAATCAGGAATGAAAAAAAAGCCAGCTTTCGCTGGCTTTTTTTTCAACGTACAGTGTCCTGGATGAAGTTTATTCTTCCGGCGTCCAGATTTGTACTCCAGGGAATTCGCTGTGTATGATGTAAAGTTTTCCGTCCGGCCAGTAGGTTGCCATGATGACCTTGTAAAAGATTGTTGCTCCACTTGTTTCTTCGAGATCGGACAAGTCGTGGGATTTGAAGGCGTGAAGGCGTTCCCCGGCCTGGTCATAGATATTCACCCAGTACTCCGTTTCGTTTTTCACAGTTGTCACGATGAAATGAACGGTTTCACCATCCGCTTGTGTGTCGGGGATGATGTCTATCACCGTGCCGTGTGAAGTGGCAATCTCAAACAGGGTATCGGTCGCTCCTGTTTGCGGATCCAAGGTGAACACATACTGGCCAGTATCCCTACTGCCACTTGTATTCACATTTAGTGCGCATAAGGCTGTTTTACCGTATAATTTCTGGTTGTTGAAGGCCTCAGACATGTTCCCCAGACCAACAACTACGGTCCCAAAAGGAAATTGCTGATTGCCGACGGTTGGATGATTCTGATTGAGTTGACTGCTGCCTTGTTCATCTTTCGTGATGTAACTGGTTTTCATATCTTTGTAGCTGATCTGACCGGGCTGTGCAGTGTGCCCCGGGGGAAATGTCGTGATACCGCAGGTGTCTCCCTGGTCGTTCAGTTCATGTATCTGTTGAGGCTGGAAAATGAGTTCTTTTCCCATATCCCCATTGTGGGCATAACCCAATGGATCCGACGGTAATTGTTTGGTTGGAAACCGGTCTAAAAATTTGCCGAAGGTCGGACCGCTTTTCAATTCTCCCTGCTGTAATTTGGTTTCATCCGCAGCCGTTTTGGTTAAAACATTCAGGTAATTTCGTTGTTTGGCGAAATCCGGTTGGAAATCAATGCCGATTGGTTTGGAAATATCCGTTTCACCGATGTGGTGTTCAAGGGTGTACCCGGCGGGAGGACATTCGCAGATGCATTCAATGGTGCAGCCGATAAAGGATGAGCCAAACCGGTTTTGAGCCCAAATTGTAATTGAATTACTTCCCTCCAGCAGGCTTAGGGAGATTGTATAGTTCCCTTCTTCATCTTTTTCCAAATTACAGGGGGTCTGTTCTCCGCTATCAACAGAATAGGTCAAACTGGTCAACGGCATGGATTCGTGTGTCTCTGAAGTCAAATCTCTGATTTTCAGGACATAGGTACATTCAGAATTGACACAGTTGTACACTTGAAAAGGCGGGTCAGGATTGAAAATGAGCTGGGGGGCGATGCCCTGCTCGACAAAATGCTGGAGAGGATTGGAGAGTCCGTTTACGTTTTCTCCCTGAACAATGAGTTCGTTGAAGCCGGTTTGTAATGCAACCGGTTCATTATATGTGTAAGCATCGCCGGCCTGTTCATATACCGGACTTTCAATCACCTGTGGTTGGGTGTTGTTCCAAATGGTCAATATTTCCAGAATCTGATCGGAGGTAATGCTGACTTGTATTTCATCCGCAACAGATGTCGCTGGCGGTTCTGGATTAAAGGCTATCGTTGGCGGATCCTTCGGGCACACACATTCAATGTTGCAGGAAAGAGACTCCATCCCGAAACGATTATATGCGGCAATGGTGATGGCATTGTCGCCCTCTTGAAGGGTGACGGGAATGAGGTAATTGCCTTGTTCATCCTGTTCCATTTCAACTTCCACAAACTCGCCTTCTCCTACTGAAACGTCTATATCCGTCAGTTTCCAATCTTCGTTTTGTTCACCGGTGTTATCTTTGATTTTGATTACGTAAGTGCATACGCCTTCCACACAATTATCAACTTGTGTCGGTGGCGTGGGATTAAAACTGAAATCAGGGACCCGTCCCCTTTCAATATTTTCGTAAATACCTTCAGAAGGTCCGTTTTCATTTTCGCCTTCGACGATGATGTGATTATCTCCCTCTTCCAGCGGTACTTCTGCTTGGTACTTGTATTCATCCCCAACCTTTTCGCCTTCAGGGTTATTAATGACCTGTTCTTGTCCGTTGTTGGTAACTTTCAAAGTATCCAGTTCCTGATCGGATGTGATATGCAATATGGCCGTCTCTTCGGTGGTCGTATCATCTAGAGGCTGTTCCGGGTCAAAGGCTATGGTAGGAGGTGTCGGTGTTTCACACACGCATTCCACCGTGACGGTGATCGAATTGGAAATTCCGTTGGCGTTGACACCTGAAAAGGTGATAGTGTGTTCGCCGGCGGTTACGGGGATGAAGAATTGGTATCGGTATTCCCACGGTTGGTCGGGGATCGGAGCCAGGTCATTGTAATCGGATGGGTCTGAATCATCGATTTGCGCCCTGGCAGCATCCAGTTCCTGATCGGATGTGAAGATGATGGATACCATGCACTCACCCTGAACACAGCCATGCGTATAGACATCATGGTCCGATATGACCGGCGGGTCGGGGGTTGGGATCACACATACACAATCCACAGTAAAACTCAGAGTGTTTGATCTTCCGTTATCGTTGAGTGCTTCAAACCAGATGGTGTGTTCGCCAGGTGTTACCGACATAAAGAATTGATAGCGGTATTCCCCTTCCGGTTGATCTGGCAATGAGTCCAAATTCTCGTAATCCACTCGCTCATTATCGTCGACTTGTGTCTGGACTTTGTCAATGGGCTGATTCGATGTGAAGATAACGGAGACCATGCACTCGTTATTTTCACATTCATGAACAAAGTAATCCAAATCTGATATGACTGCGGGGTCGGGGGTTGGAATGACACAATTACAGTCAACTGTAACCGTTAATGGATTGGAAGTCCCCTTGGCGTTAATCCCTCTGACAGTGATGGTGTGTTCACCGGGGCCGACGGAGGTAACGATTTCATATCGATGTCTGTTCAAAACGCTGGCGGGATTGCCGGCCTCCTGCTGCTGAGGATCTCCCCCGTCTGTTTGGATACTGATATGGGTAAGCAGTTGATCGACCCAAAAGCCGATGGTGACTTGACATTCATTGTCAACACATTCATCCACTTCCACGGTGTAGTCTTCTTCATCCAGTTTTGGCGGGATGTTGCAATCACAAAAGCCGGAAACGCTTTCCGTATCCTGGCCGTTCACGCCATAAGCTGAAAAATAAATGGTGAACTCTCCCGCATCGACGGTTACACTAAAACTGTAGCCGTATATGCCATTTTCATCGGGGAACCCGAATGGATCATTGATGGTGTACTGCTCTTCACTCCCGCCTATCTGATAAACAATTTGACTGATTTCCTGGTTGGACTCGAACCTGACAATCGCCACACATTGATTGGCCTCACATTCACCGACTTCCACCTGAACACTGGTGACAATTGGCTTCCAGGGGAAATTTCTTTGGATTTCATTGGAAGGCTGCTCTTCTTCATTTTTTGCCACAACCTTGACGGGATTGTCTTCATCCTGTTGAAGATTTTCTACAGGAGCGGCGTAGACATGCTCACCAGCTTGCGTTTCTTCAACATGCTGAGGTTCTTCGATGATGGTTTCTTCTTCGTTAACGGTTACCACTAAAGAAGCAATCGGTTTGTTGGCCACAATTTCCTCGACCGTGTTTTCTCCTTCGATAGGTGGTCGATGGGGTGGCGCAGGGGGGTACTCCTCTTTCCAGCGTATGATGAGCTCTCCTTCTGCAGGCATTTCTGTTTTTGCCACCCGAAAGCCGAGATTGCCGGCCTTCTCATAGGGAAGTTCCTGATCTCTCGCACCCACAAGACAAGTATCGGCTGTGGTGTCCCATCCGCCTCCACGGGCAATGCGCTGATGACCGGCTACTGGACCAATGGGGTCTTCCAGATGAGATTGTGGATAATCCCCGTGCCAGTCATGACACCATTCTCTCACGTTTCCGCTCATATCATGGAGTCCCAGGTCATTGGCCAACAAACCTGCCACGGACTGCGCACGAGGGCCGGTGCCATCTGTGTTGGAATTGGCTGCATACCAGGCCACCTCACTAACGGTATCACTGCCGGCATACAGGTAATCCCCGTTTGGCCATCCGCCTCCTCTGGCGGCCAGTTCCCATTCGGCTTCCGTCGGAAGTCGATAACCTTCAACGGTTTTGACGTCCTGTGTGATGAGACCGCCGGCGTCCAGAAGGTTTCCCGCTGCGTCATAGGCCGGTGCAAGTCCCTCCTGACTGCTCAGCCAATTGCAGAAGGCAACCGCTTCATGCCAGTCTACCATTACAACAGGCCGGTTTGCTTCTCGGGCATTCTGACTAATTTGAGTAACATTTTGAAAAGCATGGTATTGATTGATTGTCACTTCTGTTTTACTGATGCGATAACCATATGTTAAGGTGACTGTCTGGGCATCACGCTGGAAACTTGTTTTGGCAACATATACCATTTCAGGCGGCTGGAAATCGCCTATTTCTACAAAGGAAGCCTCGTACACGATATCATTTGTAACCATGATTTCATAAGACGATTCATGTGTTATTAAAACACCGGCCACATACCAGCCGTCAAACAGATAATCGGTCGATGCCCTGGCGTGAATGGTGCAGGTGCTGCCTTCGTTTATCTCCAATGATGCTTCTTTCAGCCAATCCCCATCTCCGATTTTCACATCTCCTCCGATTTGTGGCTGGCTTTGTACGGACAGTGTGACTTTAGGAATGTTCCTTTGTGTAGTAAAATGCCAGATTTCTCCGCCTGTACTTTCTCTATTCTGGTTCTCTTTGCCGTCATCGGCGACAATCTGCCAGAAGTACTGGGTTTCATATTCCAGGGGTCCAGTGAGTGTGTAGGCGTTCTGAGTTGGTGATGCCTGCAAAACCATCTCATTCTGGGAGGTTCCAAGGTAGAAATGATAGAATACATCATCTGAATCATCAGGGTCGGCAACGGATTCCCAAGCAAAATGCAAATCGGTTACGGGCTGGTTTAAAGCGCCGTTTTGAGGTTCAATGTTTACAGGCGTATCCGGAGGCTGGTTTTGAACTTGCAACCATATCTGTGCTTGTGCTTCGTTGCGTTGCTTGCTTCTGGAATGGACTTGCTGTGAAGCGGTGATTTCGATGACATATGTACCGGACGCAGTTTTGGTCAGGTCAATAGAAAAAGCGATATGCTCGCCTGTTTGTGCATCGGGAGGGAGGTTTTCTCCCCTAAAAGTGACCGTATACTGCACACCGTCAGAATTTTTGATTTGAAAATCAAACGGTTCATGATCATCAACCAAGATGGGGTTTTCTTCAGATGTGTGTTCGGATGGTGTTGCGTTCAGGGTTGAGAATGTAACATACTCGTTTAAAACATCACCTTGAGAAATGTCCGGGATTTCAATGACAACCCTGACACCGGAACAGGATATCAACACCAATATCCAAGTCATAGCGACAACGGCGGTCAGAAAACCCCAGATTTTTTTTGTGTGTGTACTCATCATTTCCTCCTTTTTTAACGTTTAAATAATTGTTTGCCCTATATCATTAGGGAAGAAATCAAAGGTATGGATAATATTAAAAAACAGCGTATAATATGAGGATGCTCATATTATACGCTATACAGGATGATTTGTCAACCTTTCCGAGCTTTATTAAGCTGTTTTCCGCTTCTCACTCAGGGGGTATTTGAAAAAGCGAAGGAATCTGATAGAATAAACCGATAATACCAAATTGGTTTCCGAAGTATTTGGGGGTGATACCATCAAAGATCTTCAGCAAAGAATACTGGAAGAAGCTGTTGAACTGATCAAGGGCAAGGGGTTGTCGTTTACCATGTCCGAATTGGCAATCCGTTTGGGGGTTAGTAAAAAAACCTTATACGAATGGTTTGAAAGTAAACAAGCACTGATTCTTGAGATACTTGAAACCTCCAGAAAAAGCATCAAAGAGCAGCAGGCTCTGATTTATGAGGATGATACTCTTTCCGATACTCAAAAAGTTCGGCGTTTGCTGACCGTTGTTCCACGGTACCATCTGGCGTTTGATTCGAATCGTATGGAAGAACTCAAAAAACGTTATCATGAGATTTACGAGCGGCTTGTGCATCTATTTGAATCTGATTGGGAGAAAACTTTTAAAATCATGACAAGCGCCATGGAGAAAAAGGAGATGAAGCCGGTTAATCTGCTGCTGTTTAAAAGGATATATATCAACGCTGTCATCTCACTCCACGATGAATTTTCCTTTGAAAAGACAAATTTATCGTATCAACAAGCCCTTGAAGAGATCATTTCGATTCTTTTTGAAGGCGTCATTCTATAAAAGAAGAGGTGTAAGATGGACAAAACAATGGTAATGGAGACCGCTGCAAGACAAAAACTTCCAATCAAGATCAAAGTTGCTTATGCCCTTGGACAACTTGGATGGTCTATTCTTTCCGGAATCGTCCAGGTATGGCTGGTGTGGTTTTACAATCCCCCTTCAACGGTGAACATTCCTGAAATGATTCCCAGAACATCCGTGTTGGGATTTTTAACGGTAATCGGTCTCATTACCATGGCCGGCCGTTTTATTGACTCGATCACCGATCCCTGGATTGCCTCTTTAAGCGACCGCAGTAAGAATCCCCTGGGCAGGCGGATTCCTTTCATGAAAAAAGCGGTTTTGCCTTTCACCCTGTTGACCATACTGGTGTTTCTGATGCCCTCACAAACTGTCTCAGGCTGGAATGTGGTTTGGCTTACCGTTTCACTGCTGCTGTATTATCTGTTTTACACCATGTATGTGGCACCTTATTTTGCCCTGACCTCTGAATTGGGCTATACCGAAAAAGACCGGCTGGATCTGTCAACCTACATTGCCCTTACCTGGTTCATCGGGTATATTCTGGCCAGCGGTGCGTCGTTTATCTGGCCGGTGTTTCAGAATATGGGGATGTCCTTGGTGTCATCAATTCGTCTATCATTGTCGATTTTAGCGCTTGTCGGCATGCTGTTCATGGTCATACCGGTTTTCATGATCGATGAACGAAAATACGTTCAAAGCAAACCCGCCCCATCCAACTTCCTGAAGGCCTTGAAAGCGACGTTCAGCAACCGGAATTTTGTGATCTTTGAAATTTTCTTTCTGGCCTATGGCATCGCCATCACCATATTCCAAACCGGGAACGTTTATTATGTTACCGTTCTTCTGGGGTTTGATGAAACATGGGTGACCATCATCACGGCGGTCACGGGTATTTTGGCCTTTTTGCTCTATCCGGCTGTCAATATCCTTACACCCAAAATCGGAAAGAAGAAACTGTGTTTTTTCGCCATGATCATGTTGATCGGGGCTTATCTATACTGTGCTTTCTTGGGAGTTCTCCCATTTGCACCTGTTATACAAGCCTTCATTTTTGTGTTCATGGCCGGGATCGGATTTGCCATCTTCGGAATACTTCCCAACGCCATCGTTGCCGATATTGCCAAGAAAGATGGTGATCACAATGGCGAGTACAAAGAGGGCATGTTTTTTGCCGTGCAAACCTTTATGAATAAACTCGGTCAGATGATTGCCATGGTGGTGTTCAGTTCCATCCTTTTGTTGGGAAAAGATCCGGGTCAGGATTTCGGAATCCGGTTGACCGGTATTGTTGCTGCCGTTATCGGTTTCGTTGCCCTAATCATTTTTACACGTTTTGAGGAGGAATAAGCAGTGGTCGTTATGATCATTCTGTGTGCAGCCGTAGGCGGAGTGGTTGCCATCGGGTTGTATTTGAATAAAATTGCCTTTTATCCCAAAACATGGTCATATGAGGAGACCTTCCGCTACGAAGTGGATGAGAAACGATTTGATCCCGAATGGTTTCTCAGGCTTCAAAAGGAGGAGGTAATCCTTCGCTCCCCCTTTGGCTATCCGCTGCACGCAATTTGGGTAAAGGGCATTGATTCAGGAAAAACCGTCATTTTTGCTCACGGCTACACTTATTCACTCTTCGGGTCTGTAAAATACATGAAGGTTTTTCTTAAGCGGGGATACAACATCCTTTTATACGATCATCGTTACCATGGAAAAAGCGGTGGAAAATCATGTACGATGGGTTTCAGAGAGACAGAGGACTTGAAAGCCATAACGGACTATTGTGTTCAAAAATCCACACCCCCCTCCCTGATTGTGACACACGGAGAATCCATGGGGGGAGCCACCGTTTTGCTTCACGGGGCTATTGATCATAGAGTTTCAGCCATCATTTCGGATTGTCCATATAAAAGTGTTTGGGATCAGTTTAAGTACAGGCTGAAAGTTGAATACAAACTGCCAGCCTTCCCCTTTTTGACCGTTGCGGATGGGTTGTCAAAAGCCTTTATCGGCACAAGATTTCGAACCATCTCACCGATCAATGCACTGGATCAGGTTCATTGTCCGGTTATGTTCGTTCACGGAGAGGAAGACCGGTACATCCCCAAAGCGTCTTCAATAGAGATGTATCGTAAAAAAAAGGGAACAAAGCGTTTGTATCTGGCAAAAGGAGCAGACCATGCCCAGGCGTATATTTCCAATCCTAAGGAGTATGAAGCCCAAGTGGATCAATTTCTCTCTCAAATAGAATCCCAGAAGATCACGTTTGACTCAATGTAGCGATTTGTTAAACCAGAGAAAAAACTTTATGCTATAATTTAATCTGAAACAACACTTTCGATGTGAGGGGGTGGAATGATTAGACTAGAGCGCAAAATTGGGAACAAGATGAAGAAAATCTGGTGGGTTGTTCTGATCGTCGCCATCCTTTTTGTGGCCTTTTTGTTTACGTTGGACAAAGGTACAATCAAAATTGGCTATTCTGGTTCGCTAAGTTCCAATAATTCCCCCCTGGGTATTGCGGTGAAAGACGGGGTTGTTCTTGCCGTTGAACAGATCAATGCACAGGGCGGCATTAACGGGAGAGCAATTCAGCTATTGATCAAGGACGATGAAAATAACCCTGAAAAAGCCAGAAAAGTGGATGCGCAGTTGATCAGTGAAGGCGTAATCGCCATCATCGGTCATGTAACCAGTGCCATGACAGAAGAGGCACTGCCACAAATCAACGAAAAAAAGATGCTCCTGTTAAGCCCAACCACCAGTAGCCTACGTGTTCTGGATAAGGAAGATTACCTGATTTCAATTCATCCTCCCAATATATACGAACAGGAAGAACTTGCCCGTTACATTATTGATCATACTCAAAAGAGAGTAGTATCCATAATTTATGATGAAAACAACAGTGCCTTCAGCCAACACTGGTCGCAGTATTTTTCAGAATTTTTCAAAAGACTGGGCGGCTCAATAGACCTCTTGGTTCCATTCAATAGTCAATCGGCTGATTTATCCGACAGTGTGGCCCTTTTACTTGAAAATAAACCCCAAGCTGTTTTGATCGTAGCTTCAGCCATCGATACGGCTTTAATCTGTCAACAGATCGAAAAGCACTACCCCCAAGAAGTCTTGAAGCTTTCCAGTGGATGGAGTCTGGATGACAACTTGCTTGAGCAAGGAGGAAACAGCGTCAACGGGTTGGTTTTACCCAGTTCCTGGGATAAAGAATCCACATCAACCCAGTATCTGGCATTCAAAGATGCCTTTATTACAAGATATCAACGTGAACCGGAGTTTGCTCAAATGTATGGCTACGAGGCCATCATGCTTCTGGCTGAGATCTTAAAAAGGCCCATCAAATACGACCCGTCAACCATCAAGGATGAAATCCTTAAGACGGCTGAATTTCAAGGCTTGCAGGGAAAGATCGTCATTGACCGGGAGGGAAAAACGAAACGGGATGTCTTTCTCTTTGTCGTCCAAGACAATGCCATCAAGAGGATTGCTGAAAAATGAGAAAAAAAGGAAAAACCCTCCGCAGAGAACTTTTAATGCTGTTTACTCTTTTATTCTTTTCGCTTCTCACGGTTTTTAGTCTGTTGGTGGGTTTGGGTGTTTACAGTTCCACGAAAAATGACATCATCAATAACAGTTTGAAAATAGCCCAAAGTATAAGCAACACCATCAATATCTACATCACAGAGACCAACGAAAAAATGCTAACCCTTCGTGATTATCTATCCAAAAAAAGCCTTTCAAACGAACCGATTGATGAAGATATTCATCTACTACTGGAATCATTTATCACGAACAACGACAAAGATGTGAAACGAATTAAAATTGTGGATTCTTCAGGGGAAATTTGCTTCATTAAGCCTTATTCAGAGCTTGAAATCGGCAACAACATTATCTACTCCCCTTTTATTCAAAATGCCCAAGACATGCCGGTATGGTCGGATTTTACCCTTTCTACCATCAGCGGTGACCATTCGTTGAAAGTATCGGTGAGATTCAATGCGGGATTTTTGGTGGCAGATATCAATGTTAACTCGTTAAATCAGCAAATCGCCGACTTAGGCAGAGAATATTCCATTACGGTATATGACAGTAAAGGAACGGCTATTTTAAGCAATCATCCCGAACATATCTTATTAAGGGAAAACCATTCCAATCAGGAACACGTCAAAAAAGCTATGAGTGGGACAACTGTAACGGGGAGTTTTGAACATATCCATGATGGAAAACTGGAAGAATTGTTTGGCAGTACATTGTCCTTGGCTAACCGTTGGGTGATTACCGTCGCCCAGCCTTCAAGAATCGCCTTCAAAAGAGCCTATACAATCCTACTGTGGTTGGTATTGTCTGGAATTGTGATCTTTGCCCTTGGTTTCTATTTTTCTCGGTATTTCATCCATCGAATAGAGGGATCCGTGGAAGGTCTGATCAACCTGTCCAATAACCTAGCGAAAGGCAATTACGATACAGGGCAAACCATCCCCGACTCGTATGACGAATTGAACACATTGGCCCACACTTTCAGTGCCATGGCGCAAGAAATCGACAACCGTGAAAAACTCCTGAATTATCAGAATGAAGAGCTAATCGCCAGTAACGAAGAATTGGAATCGTTTAACGAAGAAGTGATTGCCATGAATGAAGAACTTAAGGAAAGCCAGGAACAAGCTTTAGCAGCCAGCAGGGCAAAATCGGAATTTCTGGCGAATATGAGCCACGAATTAAGAACGCCGCTTAACGGCATACTGGGCTTTTCTCAGCTGTTGTCTCAAACAGATCTGACCGGCGAACAACAGGATTACATTGACGACGTTCTCTATTCAGGAAAACACCTGTTAAAAATCATCAGTGATATTCTGGATTTCTCAAAAATAGAAACCGGCTACTTCCAGTTAGACTATAACCCTGTGGAATTGACACAAATGCTCATGGAAATCTTCAATATGATCAAACCCTCCGTTGAAAACAAGTCCGTGGCGTTACACATGAAATTGGATGAAAATCTGCCCGATTTGATTATCACCGATGCCCTCAGACTGAATCAGGTTCTCATTAACTTGTTGGGAAACGCCGTGAAGTTCACGGAAAAAGGGGAAGTGCTGCTTCAGGTTCTGCAAACAGCCCGAACAGAACAACACGTTCAGTTGCAATTCATCGTCAAGGACACGGGTATCGGAATTTCGAAAAAAATGCGGAACAAGATTCTGGAAAAATTTACGCAAGCCGATTCTTCCATCACACGAAAATACGGTGGGACCGGTTTGGGTTTGTCCATTTCCAATCACATTATCCAGCAGATGGGCTCTAAACTGAACATTGAAAGTGATGAAGGCAAGGGCAGTGTCTTCTCCTTTGACGTGCAATTTGAAATTGCCGAACCAAATGCTGAATCGGAGGATGATCCGGAATTTCAGATCGATCAGGAGCAGCTTACCGATGAACTGTCCGTTCTGATTGTCGATGATGACCCCATCAGCGCAAAGCTACTGCACACCTTTTTGAAAAACAACTTTCCGGCATTTACCATCAGACAAGCACCGGATGGAATCAATGCCCTCCAATCCTATCATGAATCACCTGCAGATCTGGTTTTTTTGGATATCCGAATCCCGAAAAGAGACGGGCTGGCAGTAGCCGGCGAGATTAGACAGATGGACCATACGGGCAAGAGGACAACAATCATCGGCTTCTGTGAAGATAGTGACCCTCAATTGGAGCACAGGGCCCTGGAAGCGGGAATGGACATCTATATGAAAAAACCTTTTCAACAGGAAGAACTCTTTCAGATCATCTGTAAAAAAAACAAAGAATAACAATCACCATACGTTTTTCGATACGAAACGCAAAGTGTTATAATCAATCATATCATTTGAAACAAGCGAATGAATATCATTCAAATTCGAATTTGAAGGGGTTAATGATTGATGGATCAAAAGAAAAGTACCATTCTGTTAGT
>ERZ795057.1088-NODE-1088-length-24882-cov-9.324244_pt1 | contig 24882 bp, 17 predicted proteins | sample MGYA00375141_ERZ795057 | MGnify/ENA primary metagenome ERZ795057 (study PRJEB30186, sample SAMN05720163) | activated sludge metagenome | isolation source: Anaerobic digester | place: Hong Kong | collected 2015-01-26 ... | reverse complement strand
CGTAAAGACATCCTGGTTACGCTGCTCTACCCGGGATTCATCTACGAACGAATGAACCGTCATTATATAGTTGCCGGTAGGTTACACCAGGCTTTTATTCGCCTTATAAAAGAAAACGAAGCCCCCGCGCTGATAGTAGCCGATTTTTTAAAGAGTCTGAAAAAGGAGGAAAAGGAGTCGGAGTGATGAGATCCTGTTTACACCCGGAGAAAATCAGGCCGCACCTTCTTACGTGCCCTCATCCGGGATAATCCTGTTATGCGGTATGCACCTTGTATCGATTAACCTGCACTCCAGGTTCATAAATGCCTTATACCCTGCCACCTTTGTTCAACCTTCCACTCACAAACTTCTCCCTGCCTCACGTAAACTTGAACCTCCGGTAATAACAGGACGCATCGTGAATGAGAGTCTGACCGGTTTGGCATTTAGTTGATATTGCTTCATGGGGCCGGGTCCGCAACTGCCCCCTCCAAGACCAAGGTGTTCAGCATCAATGGTAATGACGGTTTCTTTACGTTTTACAAGCTCATAAGGATGGTTTGCCTTTTCCAAATCTATTGGCAAATGATGCAATGCACTGAAGTTCAATAATTCTGAAGCAACAAACTGAATTCCGGCACCTTTTCTGTCGGTGACGGCAAACCACCTTACATCACTCCGGTTTCCCATATCCTGAGGCCGGATGTATTCTTCGGTCATTTCCTGAACCATTTTGCTGTATATGCCAATTTTTGCAGATGTCTTCCTGTCCCGGTAATTTTCGTGAGGGCCGGCTCCCAGCCACGTAACTTTTTCAAATCCTTCAGGCATTTCCATAATCAGTCCGAGTTTAGGAAGCATCCAATCCACATCCTGAGGGGTAACGGTAAGATCAACGCCAATGCTACCCGACTCTGAAACAGTATATGCATAGTGCGATTCAACCGTAAATCCGCCGGGTGATACCGATGCAATCTCAACCGACACCCTGACAATAAAATCACTTTCTTTGTCCACCCTGAAAGATTTAACCCGATGCGATAAGGTGTGAAGCTGCATTTTTTGCCATACCGGACCCGGGCCTCCCCCGAAAATGTAGTCATTGTCCACCGGTGCCCTGAAAACATTGGTGCGCGGTCCGGCTATTCTTGCCTTGCTTGCTGTATCCTGGAAAATCAGCCCGGTTTCGGGTTCAATCCCATGAATGGCACTTAAATCCGTATTGAGTAAAACTGTCCCCTTGTGGCTCCAGTGTATAATGGTTCCGGCTTTCCGGCTGAAAACCAGATCAAATTCCCTTCCTGCAATCTGCACAAGATCTTTACCTTCACTGACTATAAGAGGGAAAAGCTGCTGCGGCTCTGCCTTTAGAGGTTTCTCCATCCCGAAAGGCAATTTAAACTGGGCATCAGCAACGGTATAACCCCGTTTGGCCCACCATTCATCGGTTGATAACTGAAGGTAAACGTTCAGAAAGTATTCACACCCGGGTTTAAATGCTGGTTTTTTATAATCCATTTTCAGTTTTCCAACTTCTCCCGCTTCTATGTCTGCAATAAAGTCGCCTGACTGTATTACAACACCGTCTTCGCTTAACTCCCACAAACCCTTGTATTTGTTCAGGTTAATAAAAGAATTGCGGTTTGTAACCAGGATTTCTCCTTTTTGCAGATCAGATTCCTCAAACCAGGCATTCTGATAGATCCGTTTCACTTCTTCCATTTTCGGGGTAATCTTTCTGTCGGCGGTGGTAAGTCCGTTAGCACAGAAGTTCCAGTCGGTGGGGCGGTCGCCAAAATCGCCGCCATAGGCCAGAAAATACTCCCCCGGTTTGCCCGGAATCTCCTTATATAATCCCTGATCGGCCCAATCCCAGATGCAACCGCCTATCAAACGGGGATAGGTATATATTGCTTCCCAGTATTCTTTCAGATTCCCAACTGCATTGCCCATGGCATGAGCATATTCGCACATAAAGAAGGGTTTGGGGTCATCTTTTTTTCCCTGATTTGTAAACCATTCCACATCGGGGTACATCACTGAAACCACATCGGCTACTTCGTTGTATCTTTCGTAATGAATGGGCCGTGAAGGATCGCGTTTTTTCAAAGCGGCCGAAGCGGCTTCAAAATTTATCCCCGGCCCGGCCTCGTTGCCAAGCGACCACATAATCACTGAAGGATGGTTTTTGTCGCGTTCCATCATATTCATAATTCGGGACACATGCGCTTCCTGCCAACTCTTGACGTGGCCCAGCGATTCATCGCCGTAACCCATTCCATGGGATTCAACATTGGCTTCATCAATTACATATATTCCGTAACGGTCGCACAAATTGTAAAAATATGGATCATTCGGATAATGACTTGTTCTTACGGTGTTGATATTAAATTGTTTGAACAATTCCACATCCCTGAGCATGGACGCCTTCGACACCGCCCTGCCATCAGTGGGATCAATGTCGTGGCGGTTAACACCCTTGATCTTTATACTTTTTCCATTCACCCACAGTTGTTGATCTTTTATCTCAACCTTCCGGAAGCCAAAATCGGAGCTTTGTACCATCAAAACCTTGCCAGCCTTATTTTTGGTAACGATTAGAACATGGTATAGATTGGGATCTTCCGCCGACCAAAGCCTGGGATTGCTGATTGATGCTTTATGAATCAAAGGCGCTTTATAGGTTTTTCCTCCATCTATTGCAAAGCTGAAAACCGGATCCGGCAATTTTTCGTTTTTTTGCCCGTATGGGAGCAAATAAACCTCAAGGTTTAGCTTTTCTTTAAGCGAAAAACCTGCGAAACCGGCTTCCAGGGTCAGCTCTGCCTTCGAAAAATCGCTGACAAAATCAGCTTTCAGCCAGTAGTCGCGGAGATATGTTCCCGGAACGGAAAGCAGGTAAACATCGCGGTAAATGCCGCTCACTCGCCAGAAATCCTGATCTTCGAGGTAGCTGCCGTCGCTCCATTGATAAACCTCCACCGCCAGGGTATTTTTACCGGACCTGACATATTTTGTAATGTCGAACTCGGCAGGCAGCCGGCTGTCTTCGCTGTAACCCACTTTTACACCATTCACCCATACATACATGGCGCTCTCTACACCTGCAAAATGTAAAAGAGTCCTTCTGTCTTTAAAGTTCTCAGGAAGCACAAATTCCCTCACATAAGATCCGACCGGATTCGGATACTGATGTTTTGTAAATTCTGCCGGCACAGGCTCCATAATATACGGCGGCTTCGCAGCATGCGGATAAGTAACATTGGTATAGACAGGAATTCCATAACCCTTCAACTGCCAGCATGATGGCACTTCAAGATTGTCCCACCAGCTTACATCATAACCCGGTTGAAAAAAGTTCACCGGGCGGAGGTCCGGATGTTTCACCCAATTGAATTTCCATGTACCGTTCAGGTTAAGATAATAAGGCGAAAGGCTCAGGTTTTCAGTTACCGCCTGCTCTTCTGAAGCATAGGGCATCCAGGAGTTTCGTGCTTTTTCGCGGTTGATATAATTGATGTTTTCGTTTTCCCATTCGGGTTGCGATTGCGACTTCGCAATAAATGGAATCACCAGAACAAGCAGCGTTAACCGCGCAAATAATTTCATAACAATGAATATAATGTTCTCAGCAAACTTAAGTAATATTTTTACAAAGTACGGGATTTGTATACTAAATTTTCTCCGTTAGCCGGGATCTGCACTACACGGCGACCCGGAATCATAACGGGCCGTCCTGCGACGCTTGCAGCATCCTTAATATGTATTCTACACCCTACTTTCCTTACCTTTGCCCCGAAAAACATTAGCAATGAATACTTCTGACTGGCAATCCCGGACCCGGCTGCTGCTTGGCGAAGAAAAGCTGAACAAACTGCATGCTTCCAATGTACTGGTAGCCGGATTGGGAGGTGTAGGTGCCTATGCCGCTGAGCAATTGGTAAGGGCCGGAATTGGAAGGATCACCATTGTGGATGGCGACAGGGTGCATCATACAAACCGGAACCGGCAGTTACCTGCCCTTATCAGCACCCATCACATGCCAAAAACAATGGTTATGGCACAGCGGCTGACGGACATCAATCCTGAAGTCCGGCTGACAACCATTCAGGAGTATATTAAAGACGAGCGGATGATCGAGATCCTCGAACAAGGATATGATTACGTCATCGACGCGATCGACACCCTTTCGCCAAAGGTTTACCTGATATACCACACGCTGCGGCTTGGAATGCCGCTGGTCAGCTCGATGGGTGCAGGCGGAAAGTTTGATCCCATGCAGGTAAAAATTTCTGATATTTCAGCCACAAACAATTGCAAACTGGCCTATTACATGCGCAAACGCCTGCACAAACTCGGAATTTGGGAAGGCTTTAAAGCAGTGTGGTCGCCTGAAGAGGTATCGCGCAGCGCGGTAGAGCTTTCTGAAGGTGAAATCAATAAGAAATCAACCGTAGGTACGATCTCTTATATGCCGGCCATATTCGGATGTTTCTGCGCAGCTGCTGTAATTCAGGATATTACACATTCTGCTGCGGAATAAAATGCCGGTCAGACTATCTGATTCTTACAGGCAACCAACATTTTTCTTTTTATTTCCGCCATAAATATTAATTTTACTCCCCGCAAGTTGAATCTTAACAGGTAGCTAAGTATCACTTAATGGTATCGAACTGGTTTGAGTACGAAGATGTAAGCAGGGATGAACTGAAACTCAATGAACAGTTTAACTGGGTAGATTATTATCCTTCGCCTGCGCTGATTACCGATAAATTCTGGACTATCCTGAGGGCTAATCCCCCTTTTCTTTCGTTGAGCGGTTATTCAGAAAGCAAGATCACCGGAAGGAACATTGCTTTACTGATAAACCCGGATTCCATTGTGCCCATTGGATCACTCAACGGCTCCGAGCAGGGCTTGTGTCATCTGAAAACTGCTTCAGAAGCGGAGATTGCCTGCACCATTGCAAAAAAGACCATCAATCTCGGAAATGAACCCCACCGCATAGTTTCACTTACCCCTTTGATAAAGGATCAGGGTATTGCAACAGTCAGCGTTGCCCCGCCTTCTGCCTTACTTGAAGAAACCCAGGCTGCCCTGCGCGAAAATCAGATGCGGCTGCAACAGGTACAGCAGCTTTCAGAAATCGGCACCTGGGATGTTACTTACGGGCCGGAGCCAGCTATCAGGACATGGAACTTCTTTGAGTTGCTGGGGATTGATAATACAGGGGATAAAAGCACGCCTGAGAATCTCAATCATTTTGGACTGATCCATCCGGCAGATCTGGAAAAGCACAAAAATTTACTCAATACCGTCAGGAGTCAAAATCTAAACACCTACAGCAACGATTACCGGATTGTCGATAAAACAGGCAAAGTCCGGTTTATACACTGCGAATCCCAGCTTGAATATAACAGTCAGGGAGAACTTTGCCGGTGGTCAGGCACCATTCAGGATATCAGTTCCTATAAGAAGGCTGAAAGTCTCAAAGCTTCGGCATTTCAGATCTCACAGCTGATCCATTCGCAGCATAACCTTACGCCTCTGATGGAAGCCATTCACCAGATCATCGCTTCCCACATGCCCTCCCCTAACCTGATGATAGCCCTGACCAACGGAGAAGAGGGTAAACTTCATTTCCCCTACTGTGTTGATCCGGAAGGTATACCTGATCCGGAATCAGCACTGGGAGGGCTGATCGGTTACGTGCTGCGCACAGGCGAACCGCTGCTGGTATCTGTTCCTGCCATTGAACTGATGATCAGCGAAAAGATTATTTCCGGCTCATCCCGTATCCCGCAATCATGGTTGGGTGTCCCGCTGAAAACGCATGAAAAAGTATTGGGGGTCCTTTCGTTACAATCCTATTCAAGTGACATCACCTATGGTGAGGATGAAAAAAATATCCTCATTTTCGTTTCCGAGCAGATCGCCCTCTCCATACAGCGTATCCGTAGCGATGAAGCGCTGATTAATGCGAAAAATGTTGCAGAAGATTCGAGCCGGTTAAAGTCATCATTACTGGCAAATATGAGCCATGAGCTTCGTACACCGATGACGGGCATCCTGGGGTTCTCCGAAATCCTTACCGAAGAGCTGGAAGACGCCAGGATGAAGTCGATGGCTTCCACCATTTTCAAATCGGCCAGCCGCCTGATGTCAACGCTGAACTCGATCATCGATCTTTCGGCCATTGAAGCGGACAAGCACACCCTGAACCTGAAACCCGTCAACACCCGACTGCTTTTCAATCCCCTGCTAAAGGTAGCCCATTCCATAGCCAGTGACAAAGGCTTGTATCTGCGTACTTCCCTGCCGCCCCATCTGCATGTGATGGCAGATGAGAAACTGCTTGGGCAGATGATTCACCACTTGCTGGATAATGCATTAAAGTTCACAATAGACGGTGGAATCTCGGTAAGTGCATATACGCTTGACAAGGCGAGCACCGAAGTCATCATCCGCATCAGCGATACAGGTATCGGAATAGCTCCTGAACACCATAAAATGATCTTCGAAGAGTTCCGTCAGGTAAGCGAAGGCTTTTCACGTACTTTTGAAGGCAGCGGACTGGGACTATCGCTGTGCGCAAAGATTGCCCGACTATTGAATGCAAAAATATGGGTTGAAAGTGTACAGGAAAAAGGTTCGGATTTCTATGTTGCGCTGCCGCTTACCCTGCCCGATATCCAGGAACCGGCCCTTGACACGGAAACCGCTGAAATAATCCGCACCCACCGGCTCAGCCGAGGCCCGATTCCTGATGTACTCATCGTTGAAGACAACGAGGTTAACCGGCGCCTGGCCGCGCTCTACCTCAGGGAAATATGCAACACAGAAATGGCTGAAAACGGATATGTTGCGATTGAAAAAATAAAAAGAAAAAAGTATGATGCCATCCTGATGGATATCAATCTCGGAGCCGGCCCTGACGGATTGTCAATTGCCCATCAGGTGAAGAACTTTGAGATCAATAAAAGTACTCCTATTATTGCAGTTACGGGTTATACCATGCATGGAGACCGGGAAAAGCTGCTTTCGAACGGGTGCTCTCACTACCTGCCCAAACCTTACGATAAAAAAACACTGCTCAGACTCTTTTCAGGAATCCTATACGGTAGTCAGACTTCATAAGTAGCATCATCTTCAACCAGTCCGGTTTGACTGAAAATTGCCTTTGCTTCATCAAGCAATGGTTGGAGATCCTCATACCTCGCTGAAAAATGGCCAAGCAGAAGTCGTTTTGCCCCTGCCAACTTCGCGATTGTGGCTGCATCTGCAGCCGTTGCATGCTGTTTTTCACGGGCTGAAGCAAGCATATCCTGCATAAAGGTCGCCTCGTGGTACAAAAGATCGCAGTTTCTGATCAATGCAGCCACCGGTTCATGATATCCGGTATCGGAACAATAAGCGTATGATCTGACCGGTGAAGACTCCCGTGTAAGCAGAGAATTGGGAATGCTATTGCCTTCCTCATCCACATAATCATTTCCGGCACGGATGTCTTCAAAAGCGCTCACAGGAACCCCGTATCTGTCGGCGGCTTCCCGGATCAGTTTCCTTGGGTGAGGAAGTTCTCTGAATAAAAAACCGGTGGTTGGCACCCGGTGGAGCAATGGCAGTGTTGTAACTGAAATTCTTCCGTCATTGAAAATTTCCTCCGGCTCGCTATGCTGTGTTACGTGAAAAACGAGGGGGTACTGCAGTGTGGTTGACGAAACATCAAGCTGTATGCTGATAATCTGTTCAAGCGGTTCAGGACCGTATACATGCAACGCCTCCCTCCTGCCCAGCAGGTGGTAAGTCGAAACAAGTCCGATCAACCCATAAAAATGATCACCATGCAAATGGCTGATGAAGATGTGGTTAATCTTTCCCATCCTGATCCTGTTCCTTTTCAGGTGCATTTGTGTACCTTCACCACAGTCGATCAGAAACAGGCGGTCGCGGTAATTTACCACCTGGGCCGACAAGTTGCGGCTACGGGTGGGAAGTGCGGCACTACTCCCCAGTATCGTTACTTCAAATTTCTTCATCATGAATTATCATTGCAGTATCAAGCGGTTGTAAAAATCATCAATATTACATTCAAAACGAACGGAAAAGGCAAAAAAAAATCCCCTTCCGGGGATCTTTTTATAAAAATTCAGATATTATTCCTGATTGGGTTCTGCTTCGGATTTCTTGTTTCTGGCATTCTTTTCCGATTGCTCCATATCTGATTTGAGGTTAGCCAACGCTTCAAGGTCACCCAGGGTAGTCTTTTCAAGGTTATCCTTCAGCTTCTTAACGGCACGCTTGGTTGAGTTTTCAGCACTTTCCTTAGCTGCAGATTCCTTAACGCGCTCAGCGGCAGTTGCATCCTGGAAAATCCGTGAATGTGAAAGGATAATTTTCTTGTTGTCTTTCGAAAACTCAATTACCTTAAAATCAAGGGTTTCATCAACTTTAGCCGTGGTGTTATCCTCTTTGGCAAGGTGGCGCAGGGGGGCGAAACCTTCAACGCCATAAGGTAATGCTACAACCATTCCCTTATCGCTTGAGCTGGTAATGGTTCCTTTGTGAACCGAGCCGACAGAGAATACGGTCTCAAATACGTCCCATGGATTTTCTTCGAGCTGTTTGTGGCCAAGGCTCAACCTGCGGTTCTCAACATCCACGTCAAGTACCATTACCTCAATCTTCTCGCCGATTTTGGTAAATTCAGCCGGATGCTTGATCTTCTTCGACCATGAAAGGTCAGAAATATGGATCAGACCATCTACGCCCTCTTCAAGTTCAACGAAAATACCGAAATTGGTAAAGTTGCGGACAGTGGCTTCATGCTTGGAGTTGAGCGGATATTTTTCCTTGATGTTGGTCCAGGGATCCGGAATCAGCTGCTTAATACCCAACGACATCTTGCGCTCTTCGCGATCGAGGGTAAGAATAACGGCCTCTACCTCATCACCAACCTTCAGGAAGTCCTGAGCGGTGCGCAGGTGCTGTGACCATGACATCTCAGAAACGTGGATCAGTCCTTCTACACCGGCAGCAATCTCGATAAATGCACCATAATCGGCAATTACCACTACGCGGCCTTTAACTTTATCACCAACCTTGATGTTTTCATCCAGCGAATCCCACGGATGCGGGGTAAGCTGTTTGAGACCGAGGGCGATACGTTTCTTATTTTCATCAAAGTCGAGAATAACCACTTTAATTTTCTCATCAAGCTGAACAATTTCTTCAGGATGATTGATGCGTCCCCATGAAAGGTCAGTAATATGTACAAGTCCGTCAACACCGCCAAGGTCAACAAATACACCGTAGGAGGTAATATTCTTAACCGTACCTTCAAGGATCTGTCCCTTTTCAAGTTTACTGATGATATCGGCTTTCTGCTGCTCAAGCTCATCCTCGATAAGGGCTTTGTGCGAAACAACCACGTTCTTGTATTCCTGGTTAATTTTCACAACCTTGAATTCCATTACTTTGTCAACATAGATATCGTAATCGCGGATGGGTTTCACATCAATCTGCGAACCGGGGAGGAATGCTTCGATGCCGAATACATCCACGATAAGTCCGCCCTTGGTGCGGCACTTCACGTAACCATTGATTATTTCTTCTTTTTCGAATGCCTGGTTTACGCGCTCCCATGAACGGAGAATGCGGGCTTTCTTGTGCGAAAGCAGCAACTGGCCACCCATATCTTCCTGGCTTTCAACGTACACCTCAATTTTGTCGCCGATTTTCAGGTTTGGATTATAACGGAGTTCCGACTGAGGAATTACGCCGTCGGACTTGAATCCGATGTTCACCACAACCTCACGGCTGCTTATGGCAACTACAGTCCCGTCGATCACTTCATGCTCAACGATGGAACTGAGGGTTTTGTCATACAGTGATTCAAGTTTCGAACGCTCATCAGAGGAATAATTTTCATGTTTCTTTCCGATGGCATCCCAATCAAAATTTTCAAGTGAAACCTGCTGGATCTGTGGAGCTTTCAGTTTTTCTACAGTTGGCTCATCATCATCATTTTCAACAGCAGCTGCTACCTCTGCAACAACTGCAGTTTCTTCTGCCTCTGCGGGCCGGGCCTCTTCAGCAACGGTTTCTGTTTCATTTACAACCGGGGTTTCATTCACCTCAGCATTGACCTCTTCAGGCTTGTTTTCAGCATTGGCCAACTCCCCGTTGACGTTTAATTCGTCGTTTGTCATTCTTTTCTTCTTTGTGGCATCCTGCGATACCGGGTTAATAATAAGTGAGTTATGTGGTTCGGACGGACAGGATCACTCCCATAGCCAGGCCATAGAAGCGCCGGCCAAACCGGGGTGCAAAGGTAAAAAAATAATTTATTATCCGGAGGGTAAGAAGTTAATTTTCAAAGAGAAAAAAACTTCGGTACCGTATATTTTTAGTGTTTAATAAAGATGAAATAACCCGCTTACTGACAAGATCAGAAAGATGAGGCAGAAGTTGGCCTGTATTGATGAGCACTTTTCAGGTAACTATGCCAGACAAAACAGAAAGAGGCAGCCCCGTTAAACAACTTTTGCCACCCTCCGGATTGGCATCCGGATAGTGGCAAAAGCGGACTCAGAAAGAATCTATTAACTTGTGACTTGCAGGGCTATTTTTTACCCTGATTCTTTGCCATCTCCTCAAGCTTTTTCTGGAAGTTTGACTTCTTCACAGGCTTTTTCTTGTTTTCCTGAATCTGAGCATGAAGCTTGTCCTCGTTCACAAAACGACGTATAAGATACATCTGCGCAAAGGTCATCAGGTTCGCCAGCAGGTAATAGTAGCTGAGTCCCGAAGAATAACTGTTAAAGAATCCGAGGAACATCACCGGCATCAGGTACATCATGGTTTTCATCCCCGGCATCTGGTTTCCGGTTGACATCATATCGTTGTTAATCTTGGTGTAGATAATTGTCGATATGGTCATCAGCAGGGTAAAAAGACTCACATGGTCACCATAGAAAGGGATGGTAAAGGGCAGATCGAGCACGGAATCGTAGCTGGAGAGGTCATGAGCCCAGAGGAAAGACTCCTGCCTTAATTCGATGGAGGCAGGAAAGAAGCGGAACATGGCAAGCAGAATGGGGAACTGCAGCAGCATGGGCACGCAGCCCGACATCGGATTTACCCCGGCCTTTTTGTATAAGGTCATGGTAGCCTGCTGCTTTTTCATCGCATCTTCCTTCTTCGGATATTTGGCATTGATCTCGTCAACCTCCGGCTTCAGCAAGCGCATTTTGGCCGAAGACATATAAGTTTTGTACGCAATCGGGAAGAGAACAATTTTTAAAAGTATGGTAAGAATCAAAATAATGATCCCATAATTCAGATTAAACCCTTCAAGAAAGTTAAAGACAGGAATTACTGCAAAACGGTTGATCCATTGCATTAAAAAGAAACTCCAGCCAAGAGGTATCTGTCTTTCAAGATCCAGCTTGTATCTGCGCATCAGGTTATATTTATTCGGCCCAAAATAAAAGGCCATCTCAAGGCTTTTGTCAACCATAGGGTTGAAAGGCAGAGAGAGAACAGCCTGCATCTGTTCAAGGTACTTCGCCTCTTTTTCGGGTTCCCGCACTTTTGATAATTCAGCATTCTGAAAAAGCTCTCCGGCAATCAGCGAAGCAGAGAAAAACTGCTGCTTAAAAGAAACCCATTTAACGCGGGTATTGATGTTTTTACTGTCATCCTTGCGTTCACTCAGGTAGTCAACCTCACCGTCGGAATGCCGGAAATGTATGGTAGTATTAAGTTTCTCATTTTCGAGATTCTTCTCCTGTCTCAGTAAACGGGCATTCCAGTTTACATTCAGTTCTTTTGTATTGGGGGCAATCACCCCTTCCATATTGACAAAATTCACCTCAAAGTCAACCATATAATCGTTGGCTTTTACCGTGTAGAGATATTCAATATAGCTATCGGGCAATGAAACGCTGTCAGAGTTTCCGGCGAATAGCCTCATGGCAAAATGCAGGGAGTCATCCCCGCTTATTTTCAATTCATCCTGCCCTTCAAATCTTTGATCGGTCCAGGAAGGCAGAAAATAAAGGTTTCCGGTTGAAATTGGCCTTACATCTGTAAAAAAGGCCAGTTCGAACATGGAAGAATCCGGCAGAAAAAGGTAAGCAGGCTCGCCGTCAAAAGTTTTGTATTCTTTTAATTCGACCTTGCTGATTCGCCCGCCTTTATTGCTTATGGTAAGCCTGAGCAGGTCAGTTTCAATGATAAAATCCTTATTAACCCCTGAAGCTGAAACAGCAAAGGGCCCAAATACTGAGTTTCTGGCTGACACCATCGCCCCGGAATCAATGTCCTTTGCCTGTGCCTGCACTTCTGCAACGGAGTTCTTCAGCTCTTCACGCTGAACCTGCTGAACACGGATTGAATCAGATACTGATTGTTGAACTGCAGCTATGGAATCCTGGGTACGTTTCCTGGCTTCCAGCTCCTCTTTTGATGGTGACATCATCACGGTGTAACCAATCATAATGGCGAAGATCAGAAGCAGGCCAATGATAGAATTCTTGTTCATGAAAATAAGATAAAGTAAATGAAAAGAAGGGTGCAAAATTAATCAAAAGCAGGGAAATGCACCAAAATAAAATATCCGGACTGTTCAGGCTCGAATGCATTGGCCGGAATACCGGTAAGCAGAAAACCCTGATAACGGAAAAGGTTATCTGCGAAGACTGAAATCCAGTGCTGCTTTCACAAAATGAACGAACAAAGGATGAGGACTGGCAACCGTACTGCGGTATTCAGGATGAAACTGTATCCCTACAAACCAGGGATGCTCCGGCAACTCAATGATCTCAACAAGATCATCCTTACGGTTAATCCCTGAAGTAAGCATCCCTGCATTCCGGTATTGTTCCAGATAAAAATTGTTGAATTCATACCTGTGGCGGTGTCTTTCGGTTATCTCTGACTTTCCGTAAACAGCCATGGCCTTTGTGCCGTCTGCTATGGTGCATGGGTAAGCTCCCAGCCTCATTGTCCCGCCCTTATTGCTGATATTTTTCTGGGTCTCCATAATATCAATCACCGGGTGTTTGGTATCAGGATCCATTTCGGTTGAATTTGCGCCACTTAACCCAAGCACATTTCGTCCGAATTCTATCACGGCACACTGCATCCCCAGGCAAATACCAAGAAATGGTATTTCGTTTTCCCGTGCAAAGCGAATGGATTCAATTTTCCCTTCGATTCCCCGGTTTCCAAATCCGGGCGCCACCAAAATCCCATCAAGCCCTGCGAGTGAAGCAGCCACCGTTTCAGCTGTAATGCTTTCAGAATGAATTGTTTTAACTACCACTTTACATTCATTAATTGCACCGGCATGCACAAATGCTTCGTTTATTGACTTATAGGCATCCTTCAGCTCTACGTACTTTCCGATCAGGCCAATGGTTACCTGGTTTTTCGGGTGCTTTAATTTGTAAAGGAATTCCTCCCACTTCCTCAGGTCTGGCAGATGACTGGCAGGCATACGCATTTTCTCAAGCACCTCTACATCAAGTTTTTCATCGCGCATCAGCAGCGGTACATCGTAAATCGACTCGGCATCAATGGATTCAATTACAGCCGTTGGGTCAACGTTACAAAAGAGGGCAATCTTGTTGCGCATCCCTTCATTGAGATGCTTTTCGGTACGACAAACGATGATATCAGGTTGCACTCCCTGTTCAAGCAACGCTTTTACTGAGTGCTGGGTAGGCTTGGTCTTCAACTCTCCTGCGGCAGCAAGATAAGGCACAAGCGTAAGATGAATCACCAGGCAATCCGTTCCGATCTCCCAGCGCATCTGGCGGACGGATTCAATGTAAGGCAGGGATTCGATATCGCCGACAGTGCCGCCGATCTCGGTGATCACAAAATCGTATTTTCCTTCGTTCCCGAGTAATTTGATCCTTCTTTTTATTTCATCGGTAATGTGAGGGATAACCTGAACTGTTTCACCCAGGTAATCACCATGCCGTTCCTTATTTATCACCGACTGGTAAATTCGTCCCGTTGTTACGTTGTTGGCCTGAGATGTCGGCACATTCAGATAACGCTCGTAATGACCAAGATCCAGATCCGTCTCAGCGCCATCCTCCGTTACAAAACATTCTCCATGTTCATAAGGATTCAGTGTGCCAGGATCTATATTTATATAAGGGTCCAGTTTCTGGATGGTCACACTGAAACCCCTTGCCTGCAGCAATTTGGCCAGCGAAGCTGAAATAATCCCCTTACCCAGCGATGACGCCACACCTCCGGTTACAAAAACATACTTTGTTGATGGCATTCCGTTTCTTTTTTATTAAATCAGTATTTTTTTCGGCAAACTTAAGGGCAAGTTTAGATTCAGGTCAGATACCGACGTATCTGCCAGTTCAGAAGATCAAACATGAACCAGCGGGTTTGCGTAACAGCCTGAACCGGTAATTGCGATTTCCCCGAAACCCTGTCAATCAGAGCTCCAGAGATCATCCTGACACCTGATATGTCCGGAGGCAAAAATACAAACCTCTGGTTAAAAAGCGAGGACCTGTTAAGAAATTATGAAAAGTTTTATAAGTTTTTTGAAAAGACCGGGCATCACATTTTTTATTATTTTCCCGACTTTACACTGTTGAGAATTGCATCATAAATCTCATCCTTGTCATATGGTTTGGAGAGAAACTTATCCATGCCCACTTCAAAGCTTTTTTTGCGGAATGACTCCTCCGAGTAAGCTGTCAATGCAATAATGGGTATTTCTACTTTTTTCCTCCTCAATTCAATGGTTGCTTCCCAGCCATTCATCTGGGGCATATCTATATCCATCAGAATCACATCATATTCTCCGTTTAGGCATTCATTTACTGCTTCCAGACCATCTCCGACCAGGGTATAATTCCACCCCATCCTTTTAATAAGAATCTCTATTATTCTCTGATTCAGCAAGTTATCTTCCGCTATCAGTATTTTTATCGACCTGTCTTCCTTTTCCATGTCAATCACAGTAGGTTCATGCCTGAATTCCATAAATTTCCGGGTATACATTTTCACTATCCCTTAATCCGGAATCCGGTAAAAGGTAATACCGTTTTCAGAATAAAAAAACAAAAAAAAATAAAGGCTACCAGAAATAATGCTGATAGCCTGAAAAAAGATTAAATACCGGTTACTGTCCAAGGTAAGACTTCAGCAATTTACTTCTTGATGTGTGCTTTAACCTCCGGATGGCTTTCTCTTTAATCTGTCTGACCCGTTCACGGGTAAGATCGAATTTGGCACCGATTTCTTCGAGTGTGAGGCCATGGTTCATCCCGATTCCATAATAAAGATTTACAACATCACGCTCTTTTTCTGTCAGGGTTGCCAGCGACCGCTGTATCTCCCTTGCGAGTGATTCTCGCATCAGACCGGCATCGGTTACAGGCGTATCCTCATCCACGAAGATATCGATGAATTTCATATCCTCGTCTTCGGTAAGCGGTGCGTCCATCGAAATGTATCTGGTCGAAATCTTAAGCGCTGCATCTATCTTGTATTCTGGAATTTCAAGGGCTTCGGCCAGTTCATCCGGCGAAGGGGGACGCTCAAATTTCTGTTCCAGGCGTGAGGATTCCTTTTTAATTTTATTGAGCGATCCTACCTGGTTAAGCGGCAGACGTACAATACGCGACTGCTCAGCCAATGCCTGAAGAATGCTTTGGCGTATCCACCAAACAGCATAAGAGATAAATTTGAAACCGCGGGTTTCATCAAAGCGCTGAGCCGCCTTTATCAATCCGAGGTTGCCCTCATTGATCAGGTCGGGAAGGCTTAATCCCTGGTTCTGGTACTGCTTGGCGACCGAAACTACGAAACGAAGATTGGCTTTACAGAGTTTCTCCAATGCCTGTTGATCGCCCTGACGTATCCGCTGGGCAAGCTGAACTTCCTCTTCAGCGCTGATCAGCTCTTCTTTGCCAATATCCTGCAGATATTTGTCAAGCGATGCAGTTTCGCGGTTGGTTATAGACTTGGTTATTTTTAGTTGTCTCATAGCGAAGGTTTATTATGAAGGCAGGATGAATCCTGACCATTCTAATTATTAACAATTCTGTCATCTTTAAGTTCAATCTGAACCCGGTCGACAGGAGTCCGTTTACATGCGCCTGAAGGGATGCGTAAGTTACACATCCCTCAGCGATCGAACTTTATATTTGAGAGTTACTACATCCCGAATCCGTAGTAAGCCCTGGTTCTGTTCGGATAGATACCTTCGAGCAACACACCGCCTTTTTTACCTTCGAGCGCCTGTGCCAGATCTTCCCGGCTGTTCACACGTTTACCGTCAACCTGAGTGATTATGTATCCCTGCCTGATTCCGGCGTTGCGCAGTTTACCATCCCTGAGCGAAGTTACCTGAAGGCCGCCTTCGATGCCAAGGTCGGACTTTAATTCCTTGCTGACCGGTTCAAAAGTAGCGCCCAGCAATCCATTAACATCAACTTCCTCGCGTTTGACGGTACTTGTATTTCCGTCCCTGTTCTTCAGTGTAACGTTAAACACAAGATCTTTATTATTGCGCTTAACAGCAACGTCCACTTTATCACCCGGGCGATGCTGACCAATGATTTCCAGCAGTTCGGAGGTTGAATTTACGGCCACGCCTTCAATATTCTGGATGATATCGCCTGATCTGAGTCCTGCTTCACGGGCAGCACCATTGTCGGTGACTTCAGCCACATATACCCCGCGAATATCAGAAATACCCTGTTCTTCAGCCAGTTTACTGTCCAGTTCACGGATACTCACGCCCAGGAATCCCCGCTGAATTGTGCCGAATTCCCTTAAATCTTCTACCACTTTCCGCACAATATTGGCAGGAATGGCAAAAGAGTATCCGGCATAATATCCCGTTCCGGAGGCGATGGCAGCATTAATGCCGACCAGTTCACCCCGGGTATTCACCAGCGCACCTCCGCTGTTTCCCCTGTTTACGGCTGCATCGGTCTGAATAAATGACTCAATGGCCGAACCGTCGGGAGAACCAAGAATATTGATATTTCGTGCCTTGGCACTGACAATGCCGGCTGTCACGGTCGAAGTCAGGTTAAACGGATTTCCGACAGCCAGCACCCATTCACCAACCTGAAGGTGGTCAGAGTTTCCATATATAAGATAAGGGAGATCTTTGGCGTCAACCTTAATCAGTGCAAGATCTGTTGAAGGATCGGTCCCTATTATCCTGGCCTCGAATGTACGTTTGTCGTTCAGGGTTACTTCCACCCTGTCGGACTCAGTAACCACGTGATTGTTGGTCACAATATAACCATCCGGTGAAATGATAACACCCGATCCGGTAGCAATGATCGGAGAAGACCCGCCCCTGGGCGCACGTTCGCCGAAAAAATCCCTGAAATCGAAGAAATAATCATATACACTGCTTTTGCGCTGGTATTCTGTCTTAATGTGCACTACTGCATGAACCGTATTACTGGCAGCAGCTGTAAAGTCAGGCAAAACCATGGGCGTTACAGAACCTGGCATATTGGTCAGGTATGCCGGCACCTGTTTTGAATCATCCTTTGCTGATTGTTCAATTTTCCTGTTGCTGATCAGACTGAAAGCGGCTACGGCGATTAACCCGCCGGCCATGGCTATCAACAAACTCCCGACTATTCTTTTCATAACCTGGTAACTGATTATTAAGTTAGTAGTTTTAGTTAAACACCCGCAAAAGACCATCATGATTTTTTTGATGGCGGGCATTGATTTAAACGCAATTTGAATACCAATGTTACAAATACAGGTGTTAAAAAGTGTTAATCATCTAAATGTCAGGTTTAACGCGTAAAAACAGCCTCTTTCCGCCAGGTGCTAGGCACTTATGGAGAAAACCCGGGTTCTGAATCAATAAAAGCTGTCAAAGAACATAATATCAATACATTATGAGGCGGGCATTCCACCGCATTGCTCCAAGGCCGCGTGAAGCCGGAATATTCTGAAAATGAATCCCTGAAATAGGCAGTATACTTTCATTTTTAATCAAAATTGTTTAATTTTGACCCTTTCGACATGAGTATGACATTTTGTCAAAAGCCGTGACTTATGATAAAATTCTTCAAATTCCATGGCACCGGCAATGATTTTATCATGCTGGATGGCAGGGAATTGATATCGCTGCCCACCCCTGATGAAATCAGGCATTTATGTCACCGGCAAACGGGTATAGGTGCAGATGGACTGATTATCGTCAAGCCTGTTGAAGGTTTTGATTTTGAAATGATTTACTACAATGCTGACGGCAGCCTGGCAACCATGTGCGGCAACGGGGCCCGTTGTGCGGTGGCATTCAGTTTTCTTACCGGCCAATCAGGCTCAGAAGTCACATTTAAAGCAGGGGATGGCGGCCATACCGGAATATTGCAGCCATTGACAGATAACAACTGGATGGTTGAAATCAGCATGAGCAATATCAACATTCCTGACAAAACCGGGGAATTCACGGAAATTAACACAGGAACGCCTCATCTGGTAATTCTCACCCAGGATACTGACGCTGTCAATGTACCTGTTGAAGGTCGCAAAATAAGATATTCCGGACCTTACCGTGCAAATGGGATAAATGTCAATTTTCTTGGCATCGGGGAAGGCCGGCTTAAAGTGCGCACATACGAGAAAGGCGTTGAGGATGAAACTCTGTCATGCGGAACCGGCGTCACTGCCTGTGCCGCCGTGGCTGCCCTGAAAACGGGCATTAACAACTGGATTATTGAAACCCGCGGCGGATTGCTTGAAGTAAAGCTGAAAAAAAATATAAACATCTTTGAGAATGTCAGGCTGAAAGGCCCTGCAACAATGGTTTTCTGCGGCGAATTTACGGGCAGTTTTCCGTGATAAAACTATCACCTTTGCACATGAACCGGATAAATAAAAAACAACCTGCACAATGATCGGCAAAAAAATAAGGCTTAGGGCTCCGGAGCCTGCTGACATTGACATACTATACCAATGGGAAAACGACCCGGAGATCTGGCATGTAAGCAACACCTCCGCTCCTTATTCAAGATTTGCCATCGAACAGTATGTTTTGAATGCGGGGAACGACATTTTTAACTCAAGGCAACTACGTTTAATGATTGTTCCGCTTGAAAGCGAATCTGTCGCGGCCGGTGCGATTGACCTGTTTGACTATGAACCAATTCACAGGAGGGCTGGCGTGGGCATCATGATCGGTAAATCATTCCGGGGTAAAGGATATGCCAGTGAAGCCCTTGCGCTGATACTGGATTATTGCAGAAATATATTGAACCTCCACCAGGTCTATTGCAACATCTCCGAAGATAACGCTGCAAGTATCAGATTATTTGATGAAGCGGGTTTCAGGAAAAACGGCGAAAAGAAAGAATGGCTTCTCCTGAAAGGAAAATGGACCAATGAATTTTTTTATCAGCTTTTTCTGAAATAAAATCCTTGCCTGTCATGAGTGAATACTATCATCCGCGATACAGCAATATGAGGAGATCCGGCAGAAAACCCGGAAGACGACTTTTCTGGATATTCGTTCTTTTCGTGCTGTTTGCAGCTATTGCCGCCTGGTTCCTTTATATGATCCTGCTAAAGGACAATGTCTACACAGCCTCCGAAAACGAAGCATTTATCACCATCCCCACCGGAAGCTCTTTCAGGGATGTAACAACGGAACTTTATTCTCACGGACTGATCATCAACCGCAAAAATTTTGAACTGGTAGCAAGGTTAAAAAAATACGATCAGTCGGTTAAGCCAGGGCGTTACAGGTTGACTGACGACATGAACAACCTTCAATTAGTCAGATTACTGCGATCAGGTAACCAGACCCCGGTTAAAGTGATTTTCAATAATATAAGAACACCGGATCAGCTTGCCGGCAGGATTTCCCGGCAAATTGAAGCTGATTCAACTTCGCTCATTACACTTTTCAACGACAGCGCCTATCTTGATTCTCTGGGTGTCACAAGAAGCAGCCTTTTCACGGTTATTATTCCGAATACTTATGAATTATACTGGAACACCAGCGCAAGGGCTTTTATCAGCAGGATGAAACGTGAATCCGAGAAATTCTGGGAAGGACCGCGAAGTTTGAAATTGAGTCAGATCAATATGAACCGGCACGAAGTAATCACCCTCGCTTCAATTGTTGAAAAAGAAACCAATAAGACTGATGAAAAAGCCAGGGTTGCCGGCGTTTATATAAACAGGCTAAAAAACGGCTGGCTGCTCGAAGCAGACCCCACCCTGGTATTTGCTCATGGAGATTTTGAAATTCGCAGGGTACTCAGCAGTCATAAACAAATTGATTCTCCTTACAATACTTACAAAAACAAAGGGCTCCCCCCCGGACCAATCTGCCTGCCTTCCATAGCCTCCATAGATGCCGTACTAAATTACGAAGATCATAACTACATGTTTTTTTGTGCCAGAGAGGACTTCTCAGGATATCATAACTTTGCCCGCACACTGGAGCAGCACAACCTGAATGCCTGGAAATACCAGCAGGCGTTAAACAGAAGAAACATTTACCGTTGACAGGCGCTCCATTTAGTCTTAAATCAGCAGTCTGTCCATTTTTTTTAATCTATGAGAAAAGCATTCAAAGCATACGATATCAGAGGGATATACAACAGCGATTTTAATGGCGGGGATGTATACAAAATCGGCTTTTTTCTGCCTACCCTGCTGAAAGCCGAAACTGTGCTGGTCGGGCACGATGTAAGAACATCATCCCCTGAAATTCTTGAATACCTGTGTAAAGGCATTACCGATGCAGGAGCTGATGTGCATGTGGCGGGAGAATGCACCACACCTATGATTTACTGGGCAACCGCTAAGTTCAACTACCAGGCTTCGGTAATGATTACCGCATCACATAACCCTGCAAATTACAATGGCTTGAAAATTTCCAGGGCCGAAGCGCTTCCCGTAGGATTTGACAGCGGGCTTTCAGAACTGCTCGAACTGGCTGAAACTGCAGACATCAAGCCGGCCGCCATTCCGGGAACTTACAGCAGTTTTAATTTTATTTCTGACTACCTCGATTTCCTGAAAACATACCAGGAGGATTACCGGAGTCTGCGGATAGCCATTGATTGCTCCAATGGGATGGGATCTCTGCTGGCCAGACAGTTATTTGGAGATGAACATCTTTATATTTTTGAAGATCGTGATGGCACTTTTCCAAATCACCAGCCAAATCCGCTTGAGGAAGAAAACGTTAAAGACCTGAAGCATCTGGTTACAGAAAACAACTGCGATATAGGGATGATCTTCGACGGAGATGCCGACAGGGTAATGTTTGTGGATGAAAAAGGCCGTTTTATTCAGCCTGACATGATGATTGCGGTTCTGGCCGGTTACTTTTCCGGCAAGGGCTTGACAGGGAAAGCTATTCAGGATATCAGGACATCGAAATCAGTAACGGAAGCGGTGGAAGCCAAAGGTTTTGAAATGCACATGTGGCGGGTTGGAAGAGCCTACGCTGCTTTAAAACTAAGGGAAATTGACGGCTTATTCGGCGGTGAACTCGCCGGGCATTACTACTTCAGGGATTTTTACTATTCTGACTCAGCTTACCTGGCTGCACTGCTTATTTTGTCGGAGCTGAAAAAGCATAAAGCCCTCGGATTAAGTCTGTCCGGAATGATCGATGCAATCAGCAGATATGCAGGTACCGGTGAGATCAATTTCCACGTTGAGAAGAAAAACGAAGCGATGGAAGCGCTCAGGAAAGCTTTTTGCGACATAGAAGAGCCAGTTGCTTTTTACGATTTCGATGGATACAGGATTGAGTTCAGGGATTGGTGGTTCAATGTTCGGCCTTCAAATACAGAACCATACCTTCGCTTCCTGGCCGAAGCCGGATCACAGGAACTGCTGAATATCAAGAAGGCCAGAGCCCTTGAGATCCTTCAACCATTTATTACTGAGAACCTCCATGTACATTAGGCTTCGGGGGGCATATGCCCTCCTGTTTCTGCTTCTGCTACTGCCTATTATCATCATTGCCCAAAAACCGGCACAGCAGCATAGTAATCCGGACACAACTGAAATCAATACAATCAACAAGGCCCGGATAAACGGACTGTTGATCGGCGGTGGTCTGGCATATGCCGGCAGTATGACCGGGCTTTACCATTTGTGGTTTAAAAATTATCCGCAATCCTCCTTTCACTTCATCAACGATAATCATGAATGGCTCCAGATGGATAAAGCAGGCCATGCTACCTCGTCGTATTACATAGGGCTGCTCGGATATGAAGCGCTCCGTTGGGCAGGTTTCAACAATAAGAAAGCCGCATGGTATGGTGGCAGTATGGGATTCGCCTACCTTACCGTTATTGAAATCCTGGATGGTTTCTCTGCCGGCTGGGGGGCTTCTTCCGGTGATCTGATCGCAAACAGCCTTGGATCGGCAGCATTCATCAGTCAGCAATTAATCTGGGAGGAACAGCGCATACTTATGAAATGGTCGTTTCATATGACCGGATATGCGAAATACAGGCCCGACCTGCTTGGCAGGTCCTTTGCCGAGAGGGCCCTTAAAGACTACAATGGACAAACCATCTGGCTGTCAGCCAATATCCGTTCATTCCTGAAAAACGAACGCCGTTTCCCCGGATGGCTGAATATTGCATTTGGCTATGGTGCTGAAGGAATGATTGGGGCGAACTCCAATCCCGCCTTCCATAACGACGAGCCGCTTCCTGGATTTGACAGATACAGGCAGTTCTACATCTCACCGGATATCGATCTCACGAGGATAAGGACAAAATCTCCATTGCTGAATAAAACCCTTAAAACCTTCGGATTCCTGAAGATACCCCTGCCGGCGCTTGAATTCAGCAGCAAAGGCGTAAAATTTCATCCCCTGTATTTCTAGGCAGAACTATACATTGAAACGGATATGCATAATATCGCCGTCTTCAACAATATAGTTCTTCCCTTCGACATAAAGTTTACCGGCTTCACGGCAGGCATGTTCCGATTTCAGCTCAATGAAATCCTTGTATTTCATCACTTCGGCACGGATAAAGCCCCGCTCCAGGTCGCTGTGGATTACCCCGGCAGCCTGCGGGGCGGTCATTCCCTTTTTAATGGTCCATGCACGAACTTCTTTGGGTCCGGCGGTGAAAAATGACATGAGGTTCAATATATCATAGGCGGAACGGACCAGTTTATTTACTCCGGGTTCCGACAGACCTGCATCCTCAAGGAAAATGCCGCGGTCTTCAGCACTTTCCAGCTCGGCGATCTCCGCTTCCAGCGCACCGGCAATCACCAGAACCTGGGTATCCTCATTTTTTACCGCTTCCTTTACCTGATCCACATATTTATTACCGTTCACAGCCGATGCATCATCCACATTACAAACATAAATAACCGGCTTATCCGTCAGCAGGTACATATCATCAATAAACCGGCGGTTGGTCTCATCTATTGCAAGAGACCGCACTGACTGAAAGCCTTCGAGATGTTCTTTTACCCCTGTGAGCACATCTATTCCATGCTTTGCATCTTTGTCCCCCGATTTCGCAATTTTTTCAAGGCGCTGGATTTTCCGTTCAACCAGGTCAAGATCCCTGATTTGCAGCTCAAGATCAACGATCTCACGGTCGCGGACCGGATTTACCGAGCCCTCAACATGCGGCAGGTTTTCATCGTCGAAGCAGCGCAACACATGTATAATCGCATCCGTTTGCTGAATATCAGCCAGAAATTTATTCCCGACGCCTTCGCCCTGGCTGGCGCCCTTAGCCAAACCCGGAATATCAACAATTTCAACAGTTACCGGCACTACCCTTGCCGATTTGATCAGTTTATCAATTTCATACAACCGGTCATCCGGAACAATAATCTGCCCCAGATTCGATTTATTGGTGCTGTATGCAAAATTTGATGTCTGCCCTTTGGTATTCGAGATACAGTTAAACAGCGTGGTTTTACCGATGTTGGTCAATCCTACAATGCCGCATTTTAAAGCCATAAGCCTGAAATCTGTTTGATTTGGGGTGCAAAGATAGGCAAATGTAAGCGCACTTCGTTACTGAACACTGTGTTCAGGTTTTTTCGCTCAGGTCATTAGTTACAATTAGGATAAGACATCCCGGCCCGGATATCATTCGTAAAAATAAGACTCTCTATACGACCAGCCGGTATCAGCCTGATTCATCTCAACCGGAAAATCATCGGAATTGTAAGAATAGATACTTTCATCGCCATAGGAATCTATCAGTTCTCCTGATGAATCATAGTATCGTTCGATCAGGGCCACCACGTTATTTTCACCGGCATAAAACCCTGCTTCGGAATAGCGGAAAATCTGAAAATCTTTGAAAGGATTCTTTTTGTTGTCATAAGTGAAGATTCTTTCCACACTTTTATAAAAACCTTCCCGGTTATAATCGTCATTTTCAATTTCCGCAAAGCAATAAAAAATGGAATTAACAATAATAGCCCCTATGCCGGAACTCTTTAACGGGCAGCCAGCCTTGCCGGATACTTTGGTATAATAAGTTAAAGAAGAAAGATTCCCCTGCTGCCAGACGAAATCGACATATGCAAGCACAATCCACTGTTGATTGATCAGCTGCTTGACTTCCAAACGGGAAACATTACCATCAGCGTCAGTTGAATATACCAGTTGCCTGTCTGTCACAGTCGTTGAAGTAACGATTATTTTATCTGCTATCCGTTTATAATTCAACGCATAAGTGATTCCCTGAGAATCAAAGTAAGTTGTGTGATTTACCCTGCCATCTGCATCATACTGAATAGTTATAGAGTCACCCTCTTCCGATCCGCATATAGAGACAAGCAAATTGCTTTTATTGTAAATAAACAAAGCAGTTGAAGAATCCTGTATAAGTCCATTCTCCGTTTCCAGTG
>ERZ795057.1084-NODE-1084-length-24918-cov-21.393798_pt1 | contig 24918 bp, 16 predicted proteins | sample MGYA00375141_ERZ795057 | MGnify/ENA primary metagenome ERZ795057 (study PRJEB30186, sample SAMN05720163) | activated sludge metagenome | isolation source: Anaerobic digester | place: Hong Kong | collected 2015-01-26 ... | reverse complement strand
TGCAAGACCAGATTTCAGGGGCTTCTGAAGGAGAGTGCAAGCCTCATCAGGAACGCGGACTCGGAAGATGGTGAGGAGACGATAGAGGAGCTGAGGTCGAGGCTTGCGGACCTGCGGTCCAAAGCTCCTTACGAGCAGTGCGAGAAGTGCTTTTCTGAAGCGTCAAAGCTCCAGGAGAAACAGATCGAGCTTCTCCGGTCGATGCGGATATACGAGACGAGGGACGAAAAGGAGCAAGAATCTCAGGACCTGCCGGTGGAGGCCGTCGTCAAAGAGATCCTGGAGCCCCTGAACAGCAGGCAGAGGCTCCAGATCCTGAAGAGCCTCGCGAGCGAGACGAAGTCCTTCTCGTCCCTCTCGGAGCTGACAGGGCTTCGGGGCGGAAACCTCCTCTTCCACCTCGAAAAGCTCCTCGGCTCGGGGATGATCCTCCAGCGGCACGAGAGGGGCGACTACATGATCACCGAGAAGGGGTACCGGGCGCTTCTGGGGATCGCTGAGATCTATGCGAAGCTGAGCGTATGACCTTTTTAAAATCAATTTTAGACACGGCATCGATTGCTTAGCCCGCTAATTTTAAATTTGTTGATGTGTTTTTGAATCAAAGATCAGGAGGGAATTTTAACGGACTATCAGCTTGCCATATCTCCTGGACTTGACATAAGCCCAAAAGAGTTCGTTTCGGCCTGGAACGATAACCAGGAAAGCCTCAAAGCTGCCAGAGCAAAACTCGCGGATGATTCGTCCAAGAGGTTCGCAATAGATCCTGCGACGTTAGAAGGATATGCCATATTTCTTGCAGGCGTAGGCAGCACAATTTTGGTTGACGTTTTGAAAGACCTTATCAAAGATCAAATAACTGAACTCATCAAGAAAAAGTCCGGCAAAAACCAGAGCGCACCCACAATAGAATTCCTCATAATCGAGCAGAAAGCCGACAGGACGCTGATAGTCGTAAAAGAGCATGAGCGTTGAAGTCCAATGGGAGATCACCGAATGACCCTCATCACCATCCGCGAGACCGGCGCCGCAGACGAGAGCCCCAACGCAACGGTCAGCTTCGACAATCGCGGCGAAAATTCCATCACCATCACCGACCCCTTCTCCGAGCAGGAGGAGCAGCGGTTGGAGTGGTACTTTGAGGAGCATCTTCGCTTTCCCTTCCTGGAGGGCGTCCGGGCAGAGGAGGCCAAAAGAAGCGTTGCATCCTACGGTGAGGTTCTTTTCGATCAGGTATTCCAGGATAGATCTATCTACAGCCGCTACTCCCAGGCTCGGCAGGAGGGCGTTGAAAAGCTCCGCTTCGAGATCGTGGGATCGCCCGAGTTCTTCCATCGGCTCCACTGGGAGACGCTGAAGGACCCCGAACTTCCCACGCCCTTCGTGGTCGAGGCTCCTATGGTCCGGCGGACCTTTCATGCCCCAATCATCGATGCCAAAAGCAAGCTCTCGCCCACGATCAACCTCCTGATCGTCACGGCGAGGCCCGACGAGAGAAGAGACGTGGGATATCGGACCATCACCCGCCCCCTCGTCGAGAGCCTGCGCCAGGCGAGCTTGAAAGTGAGAGTTGATATCGTCAGGCCTGGAACCTACGAGGCCTTGACGAAGCACCTGGATTCGGTTCGTGACGATCACGGTGCCGGTTTTTACCACATCGTTCACTTCGACCTTCACGGCGGCCTTTTGACTTATGAGCAGCTGCAGAAGGGCTCGGAAGCCGAGAGCCTCCTGTATCAGACCCGCTATGGGAGGGGCGATATCGAGCCTTACGAGGGGAGAAAAGCCTTCTTATCCTTCGAGGGCGAAGAGGCCGGAAAGTCTGATCTGGCTGAGGCGGGCGAGATCGCCGAACTTCTCATCAACCACAGAATCCCGATAGCGGTCCTCAACGCCTGTCAGTCGGGAAAGCAGGTGGCCGACTCGGAGAGCAGTCTTGCGAGCAGGTTTTTGGAGGCTGGGATCCAGACGGTTCTTGCTATGGGCTACTCGGTCACGGTAAGCGCTGCGGCCCTGATGATGGAGACCCTTTACCGGCAGTTTTTCGCAGAAGAGGATCTTCCCGTCGCCATCAGGCGGGCACGAAAGGAACTATTCAACCAGAAGGGGCGGATGGCCTACTTCAATCAGCAGATCGATCTAGAAGACTGGATGCTCCCCGTCGTCTATCAGAGCGGCGGAGCGACTGCAGAGTCGCCGATCGCTCTTCGGGAGTTCAACACTGACGAAGAGGTGGAGTTTTATGAGCATCAGGCTCGGAGGTACGTTGCGCCAGAGCCGACCTACGGATTTGTGGGCCGGGACCTGGACATATTGCGAATCGAAAATAGGCTTTTGAGCGAACGGGATGGAAAGCCTTCAAACCTCCTTCTGATCAAGGGGATGGGAGGCTCTGGCAAGACCACTCTCCTCAATCACCTGATGGAGTGGTGGCAGACAACGAACTTTGTGGGGGAGGTCTTCTACTTCGGCTACGACAAGAAGGCCTGGACGCTCCAGCAGATCATGGACCAGATCGCTAAAGTCTTGTTTGAGGCGGAAGGAAAGTCTCAGGCTGTAGCAGACACGAAGCTGGCCGCATTTCGGGCCATGAATCTCGGAGCCCAGCAGCAGAAGCTAGCAGCCCTCCTTAGAACCAAGCGGCACCTTCTGGTTCTGGACAACCTGGAGTCGGTCACCGGCTCAAACCTCGCGATAATGAACACCCTCACCGAAGAAGAGAGACTCGCCCTTCGGGAGTTTCTCTTAAAATTATCTGGCGGGAAGACTTTCGTCTTGCTCGGCACCCGCGGCGGCGAGGGGTGGCTGATCGAGGGGCAGAACGCGCCCTTGAGAACCAAAGACGTCTACGACCTTCCCGGCCTCGATCCAGAGGCGGCATCGACCCTGGCCGAGCGCATCTTGGAGCGAAACGTCCCCGACCGCAAGATGCGGGAAGAGTGCCGAAATAGCAGCGAGTTTCGAAGATTGCTCGAAGTTCTGGACGGCTACCCTCTCCCGATGCAGGTCGTCCTGGCAAACCTCGCCCGCCAGAGCCCTGCCGAAGTTCTGAAAGCCCTGCAGGCTGGCGGCGCGCTTGAGGACTCAGAGATTAAGTCCAAGACCGAGAGCATCATGCGCTGCATCGACTACTCCCACAGCAATCTCTCGCCAGAGGCGCAGGAGCTTCTGCTCTGCCTTACGCCCTTCACGGGCGTGATCTACGAGGGCCTTATCGAGGAGTACACCAAGCACCTAAAAGGGCAGCCAAATCTCGGCCACATCCGGTTCGACCTCTGGCCCGATGTCCTGGAGGAAGCGAAGATGTGGGGCCTTTTGACGCCCGACCAGATACCGGGATATCTCCGGCTACAACCGGTCTTCCCCTATTTCTTGCGCACCCGGCTCAACGAGCTTGAGGAGGAGATGCGTAAAGCGATAGAGATCACCTTCCGGGAGCTTTACAACGGCGCCAGCAAAGAGTTGGCCATTCTGCTCCAATCCAAAGAGCCAAAGGAACGGCAGATGGGCCAGGCCCTGACGTGTAAGGAGTACGAGAACCTAAATACAGCCCTCGACCTAGCGCTGAGGAGTCAGGCGTCTATCTGCAATCTCCATTATGCTTTATCTCTCTACTTGGACTCCGTCCACGACCAGAAACGAGGGTTGGAGCTGGGCGAGAAGGTGCTGGCGGGGCTGGAAAGTTACTCTTCAAAGGCGCTGGCAGGCCAGATCGGGGTCGAGCTGGTGGGCGCGATTGACGACATCGCCAAACATCAGCTTTTGCTCAGTAGGTATCCCGAAGCACGAGAGTCTTATCAAAAAAGCTCAAATCTGCTAGAAAAGCTGGATCATGTCGACGATCAGCTACGAGCTCGTCTAAAGGCGATCAACTACCACAACTTGGGAATAGTGGCTCAGGAGCAACGAGAATGGGTGCAGGCCGATGATTACTGCCAAAAGGCCCTTGAAATCGAAATCGAGTTAAAGGACCGATACTCCCAAGCCAACACCTACAATCAATTGGGACGTTTGGCTCAGAAGCAACGTGAACTGGAGCAGGCAGAAGAGTACTACAAACAGGCCCTTGAAATCTACATCGAGTTAAAGGATCGATACGCACAAGCCGGAGCCTACCACCTGCTAGGAATGGTGTCCCAGGAGCAACAAGAATGGGTGCAGGCCGATGATTACTACCAAAAGGCTCTTGAAATCAAAATCGAGTTCAACGACCGATACTCACAAGCCAGCACCTACCATCAGTTGGGACGGCTGGCAGAGGTACAGCGAAAATGGGAGCAGGCAGAGAAGTACTACAAACAGGCCCTCGAAATCGAAATCGAGTTCAACGACCGATACTCACAGGCCAGCAACTATCATCAGCTGGGATTATTAGCCCAAAGGCGGCGAGAATTGGGGCAGGCGCGAGAGTATCTGTTGAAGGCTCTGGAAATTTCCGTCGAGTTCGATGATAAGTACAGCACGATTGTTGCCCTATGCAATCTGAACCGGCTCTGGCAGGCCAGCTACGATGATGCGATTCACAAGGCCGTCGCCTCCATCTTAGGCGTGAGTGAGGAAGTGGCCAAGTCGCTCTTAGAGGGTGCAGCCGCCGATTCAGATAAGTAAGCCCGCTAATTCTTCGTCGCTCCATTTTTATACCTCCATCTCCTGATAATCTCACGATGTACCGTATACTGGTTACCAACGACGATGGCGTCTACTCAGCGGGGATCAGGGCGGCGGTCCGGGGGGTGGCGGGCCTCGGCGAGCTTCTGGTGGCTGCCCCCTCAGGCCAGAGGTCCGGCGTCGGAAGGTCGATCTCCATCTTCGAGCCCCTGAGGTATAATCGGGTCAACCTCGACGGCGTCGAGGCGTACGAGGTCTCGGGGACTCCCACCGACTCCGTCATCATGGGGATATTCTGGCTGATGAAGGGGAAGCTTCCAGACCTCGCCGTCTCGGGGATAAACATCGGCGAGAACATCAGCACCGACACCGTCACCACCAGCGGGACGATCGGCGCGGCCCTGGAGGCTGCAAGCTACGGCGTCCCGGCGATCACCGCCTCGATCCAGGTCGTCGACCAGGGGGACAAGTTCGACAACGTCAACGATCAGGCCTACCAGTTCGATGTCGCGAGCAGCCTCGTCCGGCGGGTGGCCAAAAACGTCCTGGAGAAGGGCCTTCCGGCGGGGGTCGACATCCTCAACCTCAACATCCCCGTAAACGCCACCGAGGATACGGAGGTGGTGGTCACAAGGCTCGCCCGGAAGATCTTCAAGACCGCGGTCCAGGAGCGGGCCGACCCCCGGGGGAGGCCCTACTACTGGATCGACGGCGACCTGGTCTGCACCGAGCGGGAGGGGACCGACGTCCGGGCCGTCTACCAGGAGGGGAAGATCTCCATCACACCTCTGACGATCGACAACACCGCGAGAGTGGACTTTGCGAAGATCTCCGACCTGATAGAGTGAAGTGAACGCTGATCTGGTGATTACTTTGAGCGAGATGCCAATAGAAGATTTCGAGAAGATGAGCCGGGACGACCAGGTCCTCTATCTCACCGAGAACCTGAGGGACCTCGATGACGATCTGGTGGAGCCGGGGATCGAGATTTTGATCGACGCCGGAGAGACGGAGCTTGCCATCGCTCTCGCGAAGGACTCGGGCCGGGTCGATCGGGCGGTGGAGATCGCCACGGGCGAGGGGGACTATCTCTGGGCCGCCCTCATCGCCAAGAAGGCCGGAAGGGAGGAGGAGTCGAAGAGGCTCTATCAGGAGGGGCTCGCGTACTACGTCTCCGAGGAGATGTACGGCCGGGCCGTCAGCGCCGGTCGGGCCCTCGGCCTGCCAGAGGAGCAGATTGACCACCTCTTTGAGGCCGGGGTGAACCACGAGAGGAGGAAGATGGACACGGGCCGGGTCGGCTACGCCCTGGAGACCGTGGCCCTCTCCCTCGAGAACGCCCTCCTCGGCAGGGACGACGATATGGCCGATGACCTGCGAAAGGCGATGGCCGAGGAGAGGGAGAGGATGCTGAAGCGGGCGACCGGGGATCAGGAGGACTGAGGCGGGCTGCAAGCCGCAGGCCGCCGTCGGTCGCCAGGATCAGCGATCTCTCAGCTTCAGCTCGATCTTCATCAGGTCCTCGGCCACCAGAACGTCGGAGAAGTGGCGGCGAGCGTCGGCGAGAAGAGGACTCACGTCGTCGGAGTACCGGGAGCTGATGTGGGTCAGAACAAGCTTTCGCGCCCCCGCCCGCTCTGCGAGGAGGGCCGCCTCGCCGGCGGTGCTGTGCATCGTCTCCACGGCCCAGTCGGCGAGTTCTTCGTCTAGAGACCCGTCGTGGATGAGAAGGTCGGCATCTCGGCTCGCCTCCTCGACCTCCGGCGTGGGCCTCGAATCGCCGGTGTAGACCACCTTTCTTCCGGGCCTCACGGGCCCCATCACCTCTTCGGGGCGTATCGTCCTCCCCTCGACCTCGACAGACTCTCCTCGCTGGAGCCTTCCGAAGAGGGGGCCGGGCGGCACACCCAGGGCGATCGCCTTATCGCGGTTGAACCTTCCGGGCCTCGCATCCTCCCGGAGGCAGTATCCGAGGCTTGGGATGCTATGAGCGGTCCTGACCGCCTCAACCTCGTACCCTTCCATCCTCACCACATCCCCGGGCTCAAGCTCCAGAGCCCGGACGGGGAATTTGCGGGAGTAGTAGCAGAGCCGGTCGAAGAGCTCGACCACCTCGGCGGTCCGGACAGGCCCCGCTATGGTGACGGGCTCTCTTCTCCCCTGGAAGGCCATAGTCTCCAAAAGCCCCGGTATCCCCAGGATGTGGTCTGCGTGATGGTGGGTTATGAAGATGTAGTCGAGGCTCATCATCCCGGTCTTCGCCCGCATCATCTGCCGCTGAGTCCCCTCGCCGCAGTCGAAGAGGACGAGCTCGCCCTCGCGGTTGATCAGCACTGCAGAGGGGCTCCTCTCGGGGGTGGGGAGAGAGCCTGCGGTTCCGAGAAAGGTCACTGTGAGCATCCTTCGCATCATCTCCAGCTCAGGGTCGATCCTCTTGGCATGGGGACTATAAAAAGGTGCGCGGGAGAGTGCTGAAGGATGGTCCCGTGGCCACAATTCTAGGGTGGCCATCAGCCAGCTCTCAACTCTCTGTTCAATGTCCCTTATCTATGATAAGCCAAATATAGAATTCATAAGACCCCCTAGTGGAGCTTCTTCACTCGATAAGAGTTTGGGTATAGTAATAATTTCGTTCAGATCGCCAGTTTGGTTCTCCCACTCGGGAGATGTGATGATATCGATTATTTCCAACTTTTCGGGCTTCTGCGCATTTATGCTGGATTTGTCTGGAGAATCTTCTGTATAAATAACTATATGTTTAACTCCCCGCATAAAAGGCCCCCCAGGATGAGCCACACCCTGATTATCGTTCCACCAGTCAAGATTTAGCCAAACCTCGTTCGTTTCGTTATTTAAGTGGCAATAGACGTTGTTTGAATACCTTCGCATCGTCCACAAGATGACTTTTTCTACATTTTGATCTTGCTCACCCAACTTTCCAAGGTATACCTCTGAATAAACATGGCCTGAGCCTTCATCATCATAGGCGAGAACTATTCTAGTTTCCCCGCCTATGCTATTGATCAGGGCAGACATCAGTATTGCAAAATCATCACAATCCCCAATTCCCGAGCGGGTTTCACTCAACGAAAGGGTTTCATGTGGATAGCGATAGTATTCCAGATCGTGTGGATCTCCAACATAGACCCATTTATTCGTGGTCTCATCGCCACACTTGAGATATTCATAAATAGAACATACTTGCCCTATAGTGCGGTCTCCTGGATACTTCCTCGATAGATTTGCCGCTTCATTTATTACGATGGGATCAGCAGTAACGGGGTTCATTCTCTCTTCAAAAGTCCTTTTGAGATCCCCAGCCGTAAGATTTGATTCGAGATCGATAACCTTACTATCGAGTAAAGTGCTCACCACTGGAACGCCAGTTAGATCCGCCGATGAGATAGAGTAGGTTAGATTGGCCAAATCATCCTCATCATACAAGTAAGGACTTAGAGCTAAGTTCATGAAAATCGGTACATCTTCAACACTAGGGGTATCCGGACCCATCACAGAATAGAACTCTTCTGTGATACCTCCAAATAAAACATTAAAAGGCGTCTGGTCATTGGAGAGATTGAATATGGTCGAGGCGCCAGCGATGCTCTGCAATGATCGATCTGTACTGTTAAGATAAAATACACAAGGAATATCGTCAGCCATCGCTGATCCGAATAATAGGACAAGGCTAAGGCAATAAACTATGCGACATGACAATTTAAACACCCTCCTTGAGATTGTATAGCAATTTCGTCCAAGTTAACCCGAAAGTTCTTGAGCGACAAAGGTTAAAGATTTTTCTCTTACCTAATCTAGGGACTTGTCATAAAGGTGAGTAATGCTGTGACAAAAACTTTTTAACTCTGCTCAACTATATGTGTAATTGGTGGTATTCATAGCTAAAGACCCTCTCCAATTCGGCTCGTTGTTATTTGCAACGGTTATTCTTGTACTTGTCGAATTTGCGGCATGCTCAACGCTTATAGTTCCTCATGAATATCCCACAATCCAGCAGGCTATCGATAGCGCAATTGCGGGAGATTCGATTGAGGTACAGAGTGGAATATACCAAGAGCAAGTAATCATAAATAAATCTTTAAAACTTAGCGGTATGGATACCGGCGGAGGGATACCAGCGATAATTTCTGAATATGTAGACAGCATTATAAAAATAAATGCAGACTATGTAATAGTAGAAGGTTTACAAATAATGAATACATATGATGCCGCAACAAACGCAGGTATTATCGTGAATGGTAATAATAATATTTTGCGTGATAATGTACTAAACAGCAAAGGATACTCCGGATTCCGAATTCTCAACTCGCATAACAATACAATATTAAACAATACTGTTAGCAATAAAGATTACGGAATTTATTTAGATAATGGATCTCTTAACACAATTACTTCTAATAATATAAGTAACAATTTTATAGGAATCTACATTAAACTATCTTCTAAGAATATCGGAGATAACAGAATCGCCCATAACAAATATGGAATGGTATATGACGTACCTTTTTTAATAGAGAGTGATATATATAATAATATTTATCATGAAAATGGTTATAATACGGCGCGGATCGGCGAGATTGGTCTTGAACCCTAAGTCTGATTCACAAACATGTAATATTGAGCTCAGTCAAATTGAGGCGGGCGCACTACTCAGCAAGGCTGAGGGGGCGTATTAGACAAAAAAATTGTCAGCTTTCAAGTGGTGACAAAACCAGTACCTATGGAGATATTGAGAAATGCAGCGATCAACCTCGATAGCGATTTTTTTACTTATATACTCTATCATTAGTGCGGCTACTGCGTTAGATGGATCTGATATAGGTTTTTCAAGTGAGGTGGTTTTTGCGGGAGAGATTCTTGAAGAGATTGAACGAGGCGAGGATATAGAATATGATCACGTAAAGATCAGAGGTCTTTTTGACCTTTCACAACATGAAATTAAATCCCAAATACAAATTAGCGATTCTGAGTTCGATGGACAAGTAATAATAAGAGATACCATATTTAAAAATTCCGCGAATTTTACAGGGACAACTTTCGCCGACGACGTCAAATTTGAAAACACATCATTCGGAGAAAAAGCCATCTTCGCTCAAACACTATTCAAGAAAGACGCCGAATTCATTGATGATAATTTCTGCAATAATGCCTACTTTCTCGGATCCACCTTTGATGATTATGTTTGTTTCGACAATACTAAATTTCAAATACAGTGTTATTTTGATGGCGTGATGTTCAAGAAGTATTCCAGCTACATAAACACTAATTTCAGCAGCGATGCCAACTTTGGTAACTCGGTGTTCGAGAAGGGTGCTGGCTTTCAAAATGCGAGATTCGGGGGATTGGTTTCTTTCAGCGAGGCAAAGTTCAACGAAGATGCCTATTTTTACGGCACCAAGTTCGACAAAGAAGCCAAGTTCACAAACGCAAAATTCGAAGAGGATGCTGAATTTTGGGGCGCAGTGTTCCATCAGAATGCCCGATTTGATGGAGCAACGTTCAATAAAAATGCTTATTTAAATGACAATCCGACGCTTGAATTAAAAGGCGCAAAATTTGAGGGTGATCTGATCCTGGACGACACCGTAATTCACAGCATGAACCTGAACAATGCAGAGTTCGGCGGACAGATCTCATTAAATAATTCAGATTTTGCCCGATTGAAGACAAACTGGACCGCATTAAAGGGCCCTCTATATTATAACGGCCAGGTATATCTGGCCCTGATAAAGAATTTTAAAGAGCAAGAGCAGTTCGAGGATGCTGATGACTGCTATTTCGATTACAGATACGGAAGCAAGGATGGTTGGCTCGATTATCTGTCGTGGATATCCTGCGGATTCGGCGTCCGTCCCAAATATACTCTTCTCATGAGCGCTGCGATAATTCTGATCTTCGGATTTGCCTTTTGGTTGAATGGAGAAATAAAGATCTCTCCAGTTCCCGGTGAGGACGACTCTAGAAAAAGTATAGGAAAAAAGCGAAGGCGGTCTTGGGAGTATTTGGCAGAAGCTCTCATCTTCAGCCTTTTGATCTTCACATTCCAAACTAGAGAAGACTGGCGAGCTTCTGGCATCAATAGAATTCTGGCAGTGGTAGAGGGAGTTTTAGGGATTGGGTTAATCAGCCTATTCGTCGTGACGCTGGCGAATATTATGATCAGATATTAGACCGCAGTCCAGAGACTACCTTGTGTCAGGCCGATATGCCCTATTTTTTGCAATTTCCTCCTAAGACCCGATTATGGGGGTGGGTATGGTGATCTTCACCGTTATCGTCGAGGTTTTAGTCTCAGAGTTCTCCGATTCGTGCTCTGGAGCTCTGGGGTTCTCATCGATGTTGGCCCCTCCGGAGATCCTGTAGCTGTCCTCGCCCTCTTTGAGGTCGTCGTAGATGTTCTTATCCCACTGGTTAGAGCCAGCGTCGACGGCGTTGTCGTTGGCGTTGTTTGAAAACTCGTTCTGAGCAACTCTGTTACCGTCAGATCCGGCAGGGACCCATATCCCGTACTTGTTGTTGCTGATGACGTTGCCGGATATGACGTTGTCGTCCGAGTCTGAGAGGGATATCCCATACCACTTGTTCTCGGTGACGAGGTTGTTTCTGACGTAGTTGTTGTCGGACGTCACCTCTATTCCCGCCTTCCCAAACCCGGAGTTTTTGACGACGAACCCCTCGAGGGTGATCCGATCTGTGGAGAGGATTACGGCGCTACCCACGCCTTTGCCGTCAATGACGGGCTTGCCGGATCCCGAATCCGTACCGCGGAGAACGAGAGCTTTGTCCACCACCACATTTTCCCTAAACGTTCCGCTATGCACATTGATGGTATCGCCCGGATTCGCCACCTCGACAGCCTTCTGGATGCTGCCGTAGTCGCAGCCTTCAGGCCCGACGGTGATGGTGGCCGCCTGAGCTGCGGCGATCGATATCGCCGCCGTCAAGATCAGAGTTGAAAGGAGTTCCCATCTCATCCTACTTTCCCCCATATCACTTCACGCCCCTGAACCCTGGTCCCATATCCTGGAACTCAAAATCGATGTCCTCAAACTTCTCGAAGCTCAGGTCCATATCCTCGATGATCAGATCCAGGTCGAAATCGACGCCCTCGATGGAGCCCATGGCGCCAGCGCCACCTTTCCTGGTCGGCCCGTTCAGGCTCGCAGATCCAGTCCCCTGACTGGCTTTTACCTCATCGGTCCCCGATATGCTGGATGCAACCTCATCACGCCTTGTCAGCTCTGATATGACCCGCTTCATGATCTCATCGCGATCAGAAGAGCTGTTTATCGCCTCAAACCCGAAGGCGAAGTAGACAACCTTGTAGGTCCCCGTCTCCACCCTCACCGCGGCACACCCGTCGTTTTTGTAGTTGAATATCTCGGTGGCGTAGGCGGTAATGGGCAGAATCTCGCTTGGCCAGTACTGGCTGTCAGCCCCGTCGCCGTCGGAGATGCCGATGGTCATACCCTCGGATATGGGGTCACCGGCCACACCCTCGAGGACGTAAACTCCCGTGCTGTCCTTCACGTACTCGACCTGCAGGTAATCTCGGTAGAAGTCCGTGCCATGGATGTTGTAGCCTATATCCTGGCCGGACAAAAAGAGGCTTCCTCCTGCATCGAGATAAGCCGCCAAGTTCGCCTGATCTTCTCCGGTGAGGGCTGTCGTAAAGTCCCGGCCCGTGATCCATATCACACAGTCGAAAGATAAAAGCTCGCTTTCGCTCGGCGGCCCATCGACCTCAACGTAGCCGTATCCGTTGGCGTCTAGAGCCCGCTTGTAATAGGTCTCGTAGTCGGCGTCCTCGTCATCGTCGACCAGCAGAATCAGGCTACGGTTCTTGAAGATCTCTATCGACATCTCCCGGCGGTTGTCGTAGGTGAACTCATCCCAATCTTGAGCTACAGCACGCACCTCTAGAGTGTACCTCCCCTCAACGGAATGAGACCAGGCAAGGCTCACCTCAGCCGATCCGCCGCTGGGGAGGGCAGGGATCGTCTTCATGTCCCTGACTATACCGCCCTCCAGAAGCTGGACGGCCACGTTCTGCTCATCCTCGAGGCCCTTGTTCTTGACGACCACCTTCGCCTGCACGGGCCTGTCGGGCTTCGCATAGCTTGGAAGCTCCATCTCGGTGATCTCTACGTCGTGGTCTGCTGTGAAGGGCTGATGAAACGAGGTCTCGGGGTCTCCGAGGAGGTTGATCTCGTAGTAGCAGAACCTCATAACGTTCCCGTCGCTGGTCCTGTCTATGGACCCCAGGTTGTCCTCTTTTGCGTCCTGGAGGGCCCGGCCAATGTTTCTGATCCCCTCCCCGAACGCCGCGTCCCAAAACTGCCGGTGGTACCTCTGGGACGGCCCGTCGGTGGTGGACCTCCTGCCCCAGCCGAACCTGGAGTTCCCTACGAAAGAGAAGGCACCGTGAGGTTCCGTAACAAAATGCTCCAGAACGCAGTCGCTGGGTGAATAGATCGAATCGGTGTCCCGATTGTCGAAGGACCCGGCATAGCAGCCCTGACTGTACCCGAAGAAGTATCGATCGTTTCTGAGACGGCTCACGTCGTCGATCTTCATCTTCATGACGCTTCCGACGTTGGCGTGACCGAGATGGTTTATGGTGTGGATATTGCCGTCGATCTTCTCCGCCAGCTCGGTTTTATCCCATTCGCGGTCGCGGTCGTAGAGGGTGGACTTATCGTAATCGCCGGAAAATCCCTTGGTGTTGTATCCGCTGGCTGCAGACCCGTCTTTGATCTCGTCCAGGGAGTTTCCGCCCCAGTCGCTGACGCCGCCGAACCCCAGGTACTCGCCCACCATCAGGACCTCCTTGAGGTACGGGTCGGTGGTGGTGGACTCGTAGGCGATCGTCTTTCGGACGAAGTTGGAGAGCTCGGCATAGGAATCGACGGGAGCCCGTCCTACGTAGACCTCAGCCATCAGGTCCACCTCGCCGCCGCCGGGACCGTCTTCGGGCTCGCCGTAGACGCCGTTTCCGTTGCTGTCGTAGTTTCCGTCGAGGCAGGCGTAGTAGAGGTCCGAGGGGATGTTCGGCGGGCTCGCCTCGTAATCCCAGGCCCAAAGGCCTCTAGCTGGAACGATGCAGTCCCAGCTGTCGCCGCCCGAGCGGCTGCCGTCAGCATCGCCTCCCAGAAGGACGTATGTTATACCGTTGTTGATATAGGCGTCCCTTATGAAGTTTCGTATCTTCTCCTGGTCGTCAGCTCCCGAATATGTGGTGTATATATCCTCCACGGCGACTATCGTTGCGGCGACGCCCTTCGACCTCTTCCAGTCGATGAGGGCTGTGAAGTTGTAGGGGCCCGGAGCGTTCTTGAGGGCCCGGTTCGTGATTATAACGTAGTCGTAATCTCCGTCCAGGAGGGCGGAGGATCCCACTGGCGCAATGTCCTGAGAATAGGTAGAGATCTCGCTGGGGTTGTCCACCATCCTTTCTATCAGCCCTCTGTCGTCGGGCGATCCTCTGAAGAGGCCTCGATCCAGAGTCTCTCGAGGAGCGGTCTTCACCTCCAGGTCAAAGGTGCCGAAGTAGTAGGTGTCCTTAGTTTTGGGGATGTACATAATCGGGTACAGATTTATATATAGTATTTTATATCCCTGCTTGTCCTGAACTCCGACCACCGAGTAGACATCTTTTGGGTAGGGTTCCATCGACCCGTAGGTCGTCTCGTTGAGGGGCGTGATGGTGTAGTTTCCCGCAAAACTGATGGGGAGGGGGTCTTGCCCTGGTTCGATCAGAATTTTGCCGAGGTTCTTCTTCTCCCCTGGAAGCACCTTTATGTCCTTTATCTCCTCCCCTAAGGGGATCAGTATTCTGGCGGTTCGAAAGGGAACGACCGGCTCCCCCGGAATGATCCTGTTTTCCAGCCCCGGAATCCTGATCGATTTCGTGGCGTTCTGGGCACCCATAGGAAGGATCTCGCCTCCGAACCCCACCTGGATTATCGGCTCTTCCGGGCGGTACTGCCACCTTATGATGCTCTCGCCCTGGCCGGGGCCCTGGGCTGCGGCAGGTGAAAAGTATAGAACAAAGCTTGCGCTCAAGACCAGCAACAAGCAGGTCAAACAGATGGTCGGATGACTCCTCATGGTCTTACCTCAAATACGGCCATACACGATCCACTCCCTTATTCTTCGGCAAGATGTACCCCCTTCGCGCAAGATCTGCGATGTTCATCTTCGCCAGTATTTAGAGGCCGGAAGTGCTAACCAATTAATTGGTTTTGCGAATTTTACTGATAGTCCTCCCCACTCGAGAGGACACATTATTCTTGTCTACGTATGGTATTAAACGTTTTCCCATCTTTTTATTCGAGAATGAAAATCACTAGAAGAAACGCCACCGACTGTCTGGCCGATGAGAAGATCGTCTGTCGAGAGATGAGCTCGAAAATTTCTGCATACGATTCAAAGGTAGATCTGCCCTGATCTCATCCGCGAGAAGTTAGAGGTAGTTCTCGATCCCTTTCAGGTTGTCCAAGTCTTTTCTCTCCATGGACGACTCCAGGACGACCTTCTCCTGGATGGTGATGGGCGCTCCCGAGCGGAGGGCGAGAGCCATGCCGTCGCTCGGCCTTGCGTCCACCTCCCTCTCCATGGAGTCGATGGATACCGAGAGCCGGGCGTAGTAGACCCCACCGTCCAGGTCGTCGATGAGCACCCCGGAGATCCGTGCCCCCACGCTCTCCAGGGTGGATACGAAGAGGTCGTGGGTGGTGGGCCTCGGGGAGACGACCCCCGAGAGGGCCTGGTGTATCGAGATCGCCTCCGAGAGGCCGACGAAGACCGGAACTAGCCTCGAAGCCTCGTCCTCCAGAAGGACAACGGGTGCGACCATGTCTCCACCGGCGTGGATGGCGTAGACGCCCTTCACCTTGACCATCAGGGGAGACGACGGCGCTTCCTCTTCCATACTACCACCAATGGCACTCATCTTATATATTTATTATCCGCGAGAGATGCCTATCGTCATCTCCACATCTTCTACGGACCAGTCCTTGACGAGAGCACCTCCGACCTCCAGGGCGGACCCCATCTCAAGACGCATCGCCCGAACTTCGCTGGCGATGTGGTCTTTCAGCCTCTCGACGAGCTTCAAGACCTCCTCGTCCTTCACTCTGACGGAGGCCTCGATCTTCTCCTCGACCCGGAGGTCCAGCTCCTTTCTCATGTCCTGGACCCTCCTGATGATCTCCCTCGCGTACCCTTCGGCCTTCAGCTCCTCGGTGAGGGTGACGTCGACGTAGACGGTCCCGCTGGAGAAGTCGGCGGCCACCAGGTTCTCGGGGATCTTCTCGAGGAACTCCACCATCTCGGATCCGATGGCGTAACCTCCCACCATGCAATCGCCGGCATCTAGCCCCTCTTTGACCTTGGCGGGGTCTGCCTCTTTGAGGGCTGCGATCACTTTCTGGGCGTCGCCCTTGAAGACGGGCCCGATCTTCTTGGGGACGGGATTGAGAGCGATATCCATCGGAGGCTTTTCGCCGACGCTCATGACCATCACCCTCTTGCAGTTGGTCTGGCTCTTGAGAACGCCCAGGAGGGCTTCGAGGTCAGGTATCTCCTTTGAGGGGGAGATGACGACGTCTGAGACGGGCCACCTCAGCTTTCGTCCTCCCTTCTGGCGGGCGTTGGAGACCGCCTCCACAACTTCCCTCACGAGGTCCATCTCCCGTTCGAGGGCGTCGTCGATGAGATCCTCCCTCGGCTGGTGCCAGTCGTGCATGTGGACCGACTCTGGAGCGCCGGAATCGGTGCTCCGCACCAGGTTCTGGTAGATCGTCTCGGCGGTGAAGGGGGCGAAGGGGGCGAGGAGCTTCGCCAGGGTGACCATCACCTCATAAATGGTGGCGTAGGCTGCGAGCTTGTCGGGGTCGTCGGTCTCGATCCAGGTCCGGGGCCGAACGAGCTGGATGTACCACCGGGAGAGGTCTTCCAGGACGAAGTCGGCGAGGGCTCTCGTAGCCCTCTGGAGCTGGTAGGTCTCCATGCTGGTCTTGACCTCCTCTGCCAGGGTGTTCGCCCGGGAGAGGATCCACCGGTCCTCGGGCCTGAGGTTTCCGAGACACTTTTCGAGGGTCGTCTTCGTCGGGTCGAACTTGTCCAGGATCATGTAGGGCAGGGGGAATCGGTAGGCGTTCCAGAGGATGTTCAGCATCCTGTTGGTGTTCGCCACCTCCTCCCAGCTGAAGTGGATGTCTTCCCAGGGGGCGTTGGAGGATAGGACGTAGAACCGCAGGGTGTCGGCTCCGAACTTAGAGACCACCTCTTCGGGCTGGACTACGTTTCCTATGCTCTTGCTCATCTTCTTGCCCTTGTCGTCCAGGGTGAAGCCGTGCATCAGGACGCTCTTGTAGGGGGCGACCCCGAAGGAGACCATGCTGGCGCCGAGCTGGGAGTAGAACCAGCCCCTCGTCTGGTCGTGCCCTTCTGTGATGAAGTCGGCGGGCCACCACTCCTTCAGTTGCTCCTGGTCCCTCGGGTAGTTGAGGGTCGCCCAGGAGGCGACGGCGCTGTCAAACCAGACGTCGAAGACGTCGGGGACCCGGTGCATCTCGCCGCCGCAGGGGCATTTGAGGGTCACGCGATCGACGGCGGGCCGGTGGAGCTCTTCGACGACGGAGCCGCTTCGAGCGTTCAGCTCCTCCATCGAGCCAATCACCTCCATCTTTCCGCACTCGCCGCAGATCCAGATGGGAAGCGGTATCCCCCAGTACCTCTGCCGGGAGATGCACCAGTCCCGAGCGCCACTGATCCAGTCCCTGAACCTTGCAGAGCCGGCCCAGTCGGGGTACCACTTGACCCTGGCGATCTCGTCGAGCATGTCGTCACGAAGGTCTGCAATCTTGAGGAACCACTGGGGTGTGGCGATGTAGATGATGGGGGTCTTGCACCGCCAGCAGTGGCCGTACCGATGGACGATATCCCCCTTGGCCAAGAGAAGCCCCCTCTCGGCCAGGTCCGAGTTGACCTCTTCGTTGGTGGCTCGGACGTACTTTCCGACGTACTTCTCCCCAGCCTCGGCGGTGTAGCGGCCGTCCTCGCCGACGGGGCAGAAGATCGCCATCCCTTCAGCCACGCCCAGCTCGAAGTCCTCAAGACCGTGGCCGGGAGCTATGTGGACCGAGCCCGTGTTCTCGGCGGTGACGAAGTCTGCGAGGTGGATCGTGTGGGATATTTCCTTCTGGGCGGGGATCAGATCGACGAGCGGATGCTCATAACGGAGCCCCTCAAGCTCCGCCCCTCCAAACCGGTCCAGGGTCTCGTAGTCTTTGTACCTCCCCTCCCTGAGGACGTTCTCGACGAGGGGCGTGGCGATGATCAGGATCTCGGCCTTGTCAGGGTCTTCCTTCCAGGCCCGAACTTTCGAGTACTCGAACTCGGGGTGGACGGCGACGCCGACGTTGGCGGGGATGGTCCACGGCGTGGTGGTCCAGATCATCATGAAGGTGTTCTCCTCGCCCACCACAGGGAACTTGACGTAGATGGAGGGGTCGGTCTCCTCCCAGTACTCCACCTCGGCGTCGGCGATGGCGGTCTCGCAGCGTGGACACCAGTTCACCACCCGGAATCCTCTTTCGAGAAGATTCCTCTCGTTCGCCCTCTTGAGGGTCCACCAGGCGGCCTCCAGGTACTCGTCCTTCAGGGTCATGTAGGGGTCTTCCCAGTTTAGCCAGGCCCCGAGGGTGTTGAACTGCTCTGTCATCTGGTCTTTCTGGTTGAGGGCGAACTCCTTGCACTTGCTGATGAAATTGTCGACGCCGTAGGTCTCGATATCCTTTTTGCTCTTGAAGCCCAGGTACTCCTCCACCTTCACCTCGATGGGGAGGCCGTGCATGTCCCAGCCCGCCCGGTCCTTGATGGAGAAGTCGTTCATGGACTTGAAGCGGAGGATGGAGTCTTTGATGATCTTGTTCCAGGCGGTTCCTAGGTGGATCCTGCCCGTGGTGTAGGGCGGCCCGTCGACGAAGAAGAACTTTCTGCCGCCGGTTCTCATGGTTCTGGTCTTGATGTAGATGCCGTTATCTTCCCAGAACTTCCTGACCTGCTCCTCAACCTCTTTCGCGTTGTATTGTCCTGCCACCTCAGAGATCATCCTAGTCCTCCAACAACCGGGGAAAGGGTTCCTGGCCATCTATTTAGGCTTTATTATGGAGGGCAGGCGGGGAAAATTCAGAGTTGTTTTATAAATGATGAAAATATAAATTGCGCTTTTCAGATTGGGAAATAGCGGCTGAAAGTGATATTTACAATATTGGAGGAGATCTGGATATCTCCAAGAGATTCCTCCTCAGAGGATATTTAGATCAGGCTGGATAGGACGTGAGCCCACTCTTCCATCAATTGTTTATTCTTTTGGAACAGTATCGGATTTATGAAACGAATTCTAGTGGCATCTACCCTCTTGCTCATGATATGGTTTGTACAAGGCCAGCAGACTGCGGACGAATGGTTAGATGAAGGCGTTGCCCTCATGAATCTGGGCAACTACACTGAGGCCATAAGATGTTACGACGAGGCAATCAAACTCGATCCTGATAATGCCACGATCTGGAACGACAAAGGCATTGCTCTCGCCTTACAGGCAAATTACGACCTGGCGATCCAGGCTTTTAACGAGGCCATCCGGCTAGATCCTGAGTATGCAATAGCCTGGAAGAACAAAGGAAATGCTTTTTTGGATCTGGGAAAGTACGATGACGCGATCCAAGCTTGTGACGAGGCCATCAGGCTAGATCCCGAGTATGCCGAAGCCTGGAATAACAAAGGCTGGGCACTAAATAACCTGGGAAACTACTCCGAAGCCATAAGATGTTACGACGAGGCAATCAAACTCGATCCTGAGTATGCGCTAGCCTGGAACAACAAAGGAAATGCTTTTTTGGATCTGGGAAAGTACGATGATGCGATCCAAGCTTGTGACGAGGCCATCCGGCTAGATCCCGAGTTTGCATGGCCATGGAATAACAAAGGCTGGGCACTATATAACCTGGGCAACTTCACCGAGGCCGTCCAATGTTACGATGAAGCGTTAAGACTGGACCCTGAGTATGTCAATGCCTGGAATAACAAAGGCAGAGCTCTCGATAATCTGGGCAACTACACTGAGGCCATAAGATGTTACGACGAGGTCATCAGGCTCGATCCTGAGAATGCTATCGCCTGGAATAGCAAGGGCGTTGATCTCGGAAAGCAGGGCAACTATACCGAGGCGATCCAGTGTTTTGACGAAGCCATCAGGCTCGATCCTGAGTTTGTCGATGCCTGGTATAACAAAGGTAATGCTCTATCTGAATGGGGAAACTACACCGAAGCTATCCAGGTTTTGGACAAAGCTATCAAGCTCGATCCTGAAGATGCAACGGCCTGGTATAACAAAGGCGTTACTCTTGGAATGCAGGGCAATTACGCCGAGGCCATCCTAGCTTACGAAGAAGCCATCAGGCTAGATCCCAAATATGCGGATGCCTGGAATAACAAAGGCAATGCTCTCAATAATCTAGGCGAGTATGACGAGGCCATCCATGCTTTAGAAATAGCTATCGAGCTCGATCCCGAAGATGCCGCGCCTTGGAATAACAAAGGCCGTGCTCTCCGGATGCAGGGCAATTACACCGAGGCAATCAAAGCTTTCGACGAGGCTATCAGGCTCGATCCCGAGCTTGCAGTTGTCTGGAATAACAAAGGCACGGTTCTCGTGGACCTGGGCAAGTACGACGAAGCCATCCTCGTCTATGATGAGGCAATCAGGATAGATCCCAAGAATGCCATGTCATGGTATGGCAAAGGCATCGCTCTCTATTACCAGGGCAATTACACTGAGGCGATCCAGGCTTTAGATAAGGCCATCATGTTCGATCCTGAAGATGCCGATGCGTGGGTTAGCAAAGGCCTTGCTCTCGCAATGCAGGGCAAGCACGATGAGGCAATCCAGGCCTTCGACGAAGCCATCCGGCTAGATCACGAGTACACAGATGCCTGGAATGGCAAAGGCCGTGCTCTCGTAATGCAGGGCAAATATGATGAGGCCATCCAATGCTATGACGAAGTCATCAAGTTAGATCCCACGTATGCCGGTGCCTGGTATGACAAAGGGGCAGCTCTCTATGCCCTGGGCAAAAACGACGAAGCTATCTATTCCTTCGACGAGGCCATCAGGTTGGATCCCAAGGCTGAAGCCTGGCTTGCCAAAGGCATTGTTCTCTCAGTCCAAGGCGAATACTTTGAGGCGATCCGTGCCTTCGACGAAGCCACCCGGCTCAATCCTGAAGATGCAACCGCCTGGTATTTCAAAGGCCTCGTCCTCGAATCGCTTGGCAGGAGAACCGACGCCAATGCAGCTTACGCCAGGGCCAATGAACTCGGATGGATGGGATGACGACCGAATAGCCTCAAACTTAATTTTATTTTATAGAGTTCTCCCGGCAGCCCAGCACCCTACCAAACGCCACATCCAGCACCATCATCACAGTAAAGCCGATCATCGCCCCTGCCGTGGCCAGGCTCGCGTTCCCGCCCCGCTGACACTCGGGGATCAGCTCCTCGACCACCACGAAAATCATCACCCCGCGGCAAACCCCAGGGCGTAGGGGAGGAGGGGCTCTCGCGAGGATCACTGCCCCCGCCCCGATAACGGCGGCGATCGGCTCGACGACCGCCGACAGCTGACCATACAGAAGCACCTCGGGCGAGACATCCCCTCGCGCCGGGGGTGGGCATGGAGACGGCTACGCCCTCGGGGAAGTTCTGGATTTCGATGGCGAGAGTGATCGCTCCCACCAAGGTGGCGTAGGGGTAACCGGCCGCAAGGGCCCCGAAGGCTACTCCGATGGAGAGTCCCACGGGGATTTTGTGAAGAGTGATGGCGAGGATGAGGGGGGTGACCCGATGCCAGTCGGCATTGACCGCCCCTTCTTTGCCCGAAAAGATGCAGCAGTGGAGGCGCGGAAGCATCCGATCGGCGCCTCTCAGAAAGACGCCGCCGAGGAGAAAGCCCGTCGCCGCCGGAAACCAGGCGGGTAGGCCGGTCGCCTCCGCCATCTCGATCGAGGGTGCGAGGAGCGACCAGAAGCTGGCGGCGATCATCACCCCGGCGGCGAATCCGAGCATGCCGTCGAGTACCCGGCCGCTAACCTCTTTGAAGGTGAAGACGCTGGCGGCGCCGAGGGCGGTCACCCCCCAGGTAAAACAGGTAGCAAGAAACGCTTGCATCACAGGGTGAAGTCCGGCCAAAAACTCGATCATAGTTTAATCGCCCCGACGAGCAAGCTCGACCGTCCTCTAGGCTCTTCGATCCTTTCCTCCCCTACTCGCCTCCAAGCCTTACGGTCACATTAATTTGAATATTCTGCGACTCTGGCGCACTTCTATCAGAAGTCGCCCTCCTTGACCTAGGGACGGCTCCAGAGCGCCACTTGCAGGACCACTGACTTGAACCAAGCCTGGTACATCTTCTCCACCTCGTCGGGACTGTTGCTGATGAAGAAGGCCTATCTCGTGCTGATAGTTCAGCCAGTCCAGATCGTGGGGCCGTTTACAATCGATCCGACCGCTTATAAAAGTGCAGGACAGGTCAGGCATCCCGCGGCATCGAGCCCTCCACCGACTTTATGTACTCCTCTTTGGAGATTCCCCTTCTCTTCTTCAGATTCTCTTTGACCTTCTCGCCGTAGTCCTCCAGCCAACCGAAGTTGTCGCAGGAGTCGAGATCATCGCAGGAGCTGCAGAGCTTGATCCCCTTATCCCTGGCGCAGATCCTGATGGTGCAGTCCGGGGGTCCGCCGCCGCTCTCGCACCCGGCGCAGACGGCGTACTTCTTCATCCACTCCAGGCTCTCGGCAACCTTCTCCCAGTCGATCCGTCCCCCCTCCTCCGAGACCATCGGCGCCCACTCCGGGATCCTGCATTCCCGTATGAACTCCTTCGTCCGGCCCGCGGTCTCAGCCACGGTGCCGCTGCCGAGAGGGCACGAGACACTGCAGACGATCCCGCAGGGGCCGACCTGGATCTCTTCTTTTTCCGACTCCATCTTCATAGCATGAGTTGTGATCTTTCTAACTATTTATATTATCTCCGACCGACCCACCGCCCCTCCTCGTCGTAGTTCATCGACCTCTCCCAGCCCGCGGCCCTCCAGACGGCGTCGAAGGCTGGCCTCAGGACCTCCTGGGGGCTGTACTCGAAGCTCTCCACCATGATCTCGGGGACGAGGAGGGCGTCTCGATCGATCTGGACGTCTCTGACGCCCGAGAAATCAGGGGTATCGACCTGCATGAGGCGCCCTTTGACCCCCAGGAGGCTGAGCATCACGAAGACCGGAGGCTCGACCCCCAGCCGCTCCTGGATGCAGGTGTACTTGGGAAGCGCCTCCAAGATGGTCTCCTCGAACCGCAAGCTCGGGATGACCTTCTCGCTGTCTGGGTCGTCGGCCTGATCGCTGAGGACGAAGGAGTCGACGGCCTCGATGATCCCGCTGACGAAGGCCTGGGTGTAGGAGCCCCGGTCGTCGTATGTCAGAAGGCCGTCGAAGTTGTACCTCCAGCCAGAAAATAAGCCCGTCAGCGGTAGGGGAAGGGTGCCCTTGCCGCTTTTGTAACTCTGAACGAGGGACGAGACGTCGAACCGAGAGGACGGCTCGAAGGCCCCGAAGGGGACGATCTGAAATACCATCTTCGGCCCATCGTTCAGGGGGGCCGGCGTCTCTTTGGCGACGATCTTCGCCAGGGTCTCCGCCCGAAAGTCTCTCATCCTCTCGGAGGCGGTACCGGTGATGGAGAAGGCGGTCCTTATCTCGAAGACGTCCAGGGGATACTTGCCTGCGGAGTTTCGGGAGTAAAATCTCGACGACCCCTTGGTGATCATGTGAGGGGATGCCCAACTCTTGGGGATCCGGACGACGATGACGGACCTTCCGCCCTCCAGGGGAACCGACCTCATGGATATTCCGGGGATCCGGGGGGCGATCCCCGTCTGGACCATGGACTCCAGGCGAAGGATCTCGTGGTCTGGGTCGATGTCCGCGAGGCCGCAGATCTTGACGGGAACCCCGTTCTCCTCGGCGATCCCATAGACGAGGTGGCCTCCGGAGGCGTTGGCGAAGGAGGAGACGTCCCGAAGAAACTCCCTCTTCTCGAGATCGGAGGGTCCGGGGAGGCGCTTTTTGTAGTCGATGACCTTGCTCTCCGGGACCTCGTCCTCCATCAATCTCCAGAGGTCCGCCTCTTCCAGAAGGTCGAGAGGTTTGTCGTTGAGGGTCATGGCACCATCTTTTGGGATGATCCCCAGAGGATTTAGCGGTTGCGGATCTGGATATCTCCGGAAGGTTTTTTGCGCCAGAATCCAAAGCGAGATAGAGCGGCACCGGGAAGGGAGGGAAGATGAAGACGAGAATACACCTGCGAGAGGTGAGGGCGGAGGAGTACGATGGCTTCGTTCTCGGCGGCGACGTCGGCGGGACCCATACGAACATCGGCGTTGCTGGGACGAGGGACGGAAAGGCGACGCTCCTCTACTCCGCCCACTTCGAGAGTAGAAAGCTCCCCTCTCTCGTTCCGGCGATCCGGGAGACCCTCGACTGTGGCCGGGAGAATTACGGGATCGAGGTGGACCGCGGCTGCGTCGGCGTCGCGGGAGCCGTGACGGATTCGAGCCGGGCTAAGCCCACAAACCTGCCCTGGGATGTGGATGCTGAAGAGATAAAAGAAGAGTTTGGGCTTGAAGAATTCCGGATAACAAACGACTTTCAGATCATCGGCTGGGGCATCGACTCCCTCAAAGAGGGCGACCTCTTCGAGGCAAAGGAAGGCGAGCCGGGAGAGAGCGAGACCCGGGCCGTCATCGGGGCCGGGACTGGCCTGGGAAAGGCGATCCTCTTATTCGACGGCAAAAGATACGTCCCCATCCCCAGCGAAGGGGGGCACTCGGACTTTCCGGTCCACGATCAGCTCGATCTGGATTTGGCGAACCATATTCGAGGCAAAAAAACGACTCCCGCCAGCTACGAGGACCTCCTATCGGGCCGGGGGATCGAGAGGATCTACGAGTTTCTGAGGGAAAAGCGGGGAGGGAATGAAAAGACGGGCGAGATCGAGGGAGCCGAGGACAAAGCCGCCATGATCTCAAAGTACAGAAAGACCGACCCCCTCTGCCGAGAGACCTTCAAGATCTATGCGAAGTACTACGGCAGGTGCGCGAAGAACTTCGTTCTGGAGGCGCTCGCCACCGGCGGTTTGTACATAGCGGGCGGGATCGCCGCAAAGAACAGGGAGA
>ERZ795057.1080-NODE-1080-length-24953-cov-6.613182_pt1 | contig 24953 bp, 16 predicted proteins | sample MGYA00375141_ERZ795057 | MGnify/ENA primary metagenome ERZ795057 (study PRJEB30186, sample SAMN05720163) | activated sludge metagenome | isolation source: Anaerobic digester | place: Hong Kong | collected 2015-01-26 ... | reverse complement strand
CCTGCTCATGGTGATAATAAACTCAGCGCATTGATTGATTCAGGCTGACCTGAATGAACAGTGTACCTGCTATTTGGTAAAACAAATATTATCAAGAAAAAAATGCTGTTGTCTGATAGTGTGTGTAATACAAAAATTTCAATCAAACTCACATAGTGTTGTACTTGACTATTCAACAAAAAAATATATATAATAAATCATTGTTTAGTACGGGAGAACATGTCATGGTGCAGCTTGAAACGTTTCAGCCTTTTCTTGTGTCACTTATACTGGGGGCACTCCTTGGTTTTGAACGGGGTTTTACGTTTAAAACACATGATGAAAGCGAGGATGTGTTTGCCGGGATTCGGACATTTTCTCTGATTGCGTTATTCGGCTGTCTCGCGGCATTTCTGGAAAAAAACATGCTCCCCGGAATTCTTCTGGTGTCCTTCAGCGCCATTGCAGTGCTTACGGTGATATCCTATTTTGTGAGCTTTTACAGGTATAATGACAGGGGTATCACAACGGAAATAAGTATATTTATCTGTTTTGTGATCGGTGTTGTGGTACATATGGGGCATTTTACCCTGGCAACATTTATTACGATCATTGTGGCGGTGATGCTGTATTTAAAAGAAACACTGCAGAATATGACAAAGCGTGTCGAGTCGGACGATATCCGGGCGGTGCTGAAATTTGCACTCATCACCTTTGTGGTGCTTCCATTATTTGATCCTGCGTTTTCACTCAAACTGAAAGATTTTGAGTTTTTTCGATTAAGCATTCCTGATACGTATACAGCTTTGATGAACATCGAATTAGTTAACCCCCATACGGTATGGCTCATGGTTGTGCTGATTTCGGGAATCGGTTTTACGGGGTATGTGGCGATAAAAATTCTCGGCTCAAGAAAAGGAACAGGGCTTACCGGTTTTCTCGGCGGGCTTGTTTCCAGTACCGCAACAACAATGACGTTTTCAAAACGAAGCAAAGAGGAGGAGAAGCTCTCTCTTTCATTTTCACTGGCTATTATTCTTGCGTGTTCAGTAATGTTTCCCAGGGTCCTCGTAGAAGTCCTTGTGATTAATGCCAGGCTGCTGCCGACACTCGCTGTTCCAATAGGAATGATGGCGGCTGGCGGTTTTATAGTAAGTTTAATAATATGGAAGCGTACGGAAAATGAAACAACAGAGGAAGTGCCTTTAAAAAATCCGTTCAACATTATGCCTGCGGTTAAGTTCGGACTGTTTTACGCGATCATTGTGCTTGTCACAAAGCTTGCGAGTACCTTTGCGGGTGACAGCGGTATGTATATTGTAAGTGTTATATCGGGGCTCACAGATGTAGATGCGATCACCCTTACTATGAGTCAGATATCAAGTCAGGACCCATCAAAGCTCGGGCAGGCTACAGTTGCTATCACCCTCGCAGCATTTTCAAATACACTGATGAAGGGGGGACTGGCGATTGCACTGGGTTCTTCCGGACTGAAAAAGATTGTTATAATTGCCTTCGGAATTATTATCCTCTCAGGTATCGGCGGGCTCGTTATTGTCGGGCTCATACAGTGATAAAATATCTTTTAAACTGCACTAATTGATATCACTTCCAATTCAGAATGAAGCGGTTTCCCCTGTTTATTCATTGTATCTCCCGGTGTTTCCCGTCTTGTCCATCCCCGACGATTTGCTGGTGAATGTATAGTGTTTCATATATTATATGTTCTTATGCTGCTCAACTTAATTCAAATATAGTGTATTAATATTTGACAACGTGAAATCTATATGTTAAAGAATAATTCTTTTTCCTTCAATTCCTGAATCAATTAATTTTATGTTAAGGGGGCAGGTATATGAATACTCTTGTTACGGAAAAAATTATTAATCGAATCATACTGATACTTGCAACATTTTTCCTTATATCAGGAATATCTGCGGTTAAGAGCGGGTCACTCCCCATTGTATATAGTTCCATTCTGGTTGCATCAGTTGTGTATTATCTGATATATGGTATAAACTATTTTTTCATTAGAAAAGAAAACATACTACCATCTGTCATTTACACCTCCCTTACAGTGGAAGTTCTGATTTTATTCTTTGTGAAATTTTCGTTTCATTTCGATGAGTATAACGGATACGGCCTGTCTATCAAGGAGCCGGCGACCTTTATTATTTACTTTGTACTGGCAGTTGTACACGGACTCCGGTACAACAAGGGGCTCAATATTTATTATGGAATTCTCGCTGTTGGTACGTATGTGCTTCTGATTCTGCTTGGGGTTTTTGACGGCAATGTAATGTTTACAAAAGATTCACGGATGATTTTTACTCCGCAGGCTCTCCGTTTCCCTACGGAGTTTGCGAAAATACTTTTCATGGGGGGAAACACGTACTTTCTTTATCTGATGGCGGACTTTACCTCAAAGAATATCAGGAAAATACATGAGGCAAAGGCTGAGTCGGATAAAAATCTCAGCATGTCCGGGAGTCTCCTTATGACAGTGAAAAAAGCCGCGGGAGACCTCACATCCAGCAGCGGGGAACTGCGTGAGTCGACCAATAATATTGAGGGAATACTTGATGATACCAGCAGGATGATACAGGAGATAACCGAAGTTTCGCAGAATTTCACAAAAAGCATTGGTGAAATGCGTAAAAAGATATCGACCCAGAATGAGACCATTGAAAGTAATTTTAAAATCATAGAGGAAATTTCAGAACTTATGGAGGAGGTCCATGAGGACAGTGAAAAGCAGAGTTCATATGCACAGGAGACCTTGACTCAGGCGGAGCTTAATGAGAAATACATTCAGGTCAGTTCGGATTATATTCATGAAATGAGAGAAAACTCAATACGGATAGAGGAGATATCCAAAACAATCAATGAGATTGCCGATCAGACGAATCTACTTTCACTTAATGCGGCAATTGAATCGGCCCGTGCAGGTGAATTCGGAAAAGGATTTGCCGTGGTATCCGATGAAATCTCCAAGCTCGCCGGGATAAGCAGTGATTCATCAAAGGATATATCAAATATTATAAAAAAGACAGTTCAGAATATTGCGGATGTATCAGTAACAGTTGAGAATATGTCGGAAGGAATGAAAACCATTATAGAATTTGTGAAGGGAGACTCAGCGTTCATTGATAAACTGAACCAGAAAACAGGCAAGGAATATAATGACAGCCGCCTTCTCTATTCTACAATAGAGGACATCGACAGGACCACCAAAGAGGTGGTGGAACATTTTAACAGACAAACGGAACTGAATCTGGTGATAATGGAATGGATGGAAAAGATTACCGATATGTCCGAGCGTATCTCGGCAAACCTCAATACGCTCATGATCATATCCCATAAACTTGAAAACCGTTCCAATGATATGAACGGTATCCTGGTTAATATCAGTGCAGATACTATTAACCAGGAAAGAGACGGAATTACTTTATAACAATATTAACCAGTTTCCCCGGTACAGCAATTACCTTGATTATCTGTTTCCCGGTAATATGCTCTTTAATTTTATCATCATCAAGAGCCGCCTTTTCCATTTCCTCTTTTGTAATGGATGCGGGGGCTTCCATCTTCGACCGTATTTTTCCGTTCACCTGAAATACAATCTGAATTTCCTCTTTCACGGTGAGTTCTTCAGAATATCCCGGCCAGTCGTGCCGGTAGAGAAGCGATGAATTCCCGATGCTTTCCCACATTTCCTCTGCAACGTGAGGAACAAATACTGAAAGCATGGGAATAAGTGTATTGAATATTTCAGAAAGTACCGGTTTTCCTTGATTGGAAGCAAACTCATCTTCCGGCACCTGGTAGAGGGCGTTGGTGAGCTCCATCATCCTGGCAATTGCGGTATTGTACTGCATGCGTTCCCTGACATCATAGGTGACCGCTTTTACTGTCCTATGAAGCTCAGACCGGATTTTTTTAAGTTCCCCGGACAATTCAAGTCCTTCCGGAGAGCCGTCTGAAGTATAGAACTCTCTGTATTTATCGACAAAGCGCCATACTCTTCCAACAAAACGAAAGCACCCCTCCACGCCTTTATCGGACCAGTCAAGGTCCTTGTCCGGGGGCGATGCGAACAGCATGAAAAGACGTACGGTGTCGGCGCCGTATTTTTTTATTATTTCATCGGGGTCAACAACATTGCCCTTCGACTTGCTCATCTTTGCGCCGTCTTTTATTACCATTCCCTGTGTGAGGAGTTTCGTGAATGGTTCGCTGCACTGAAGAAGGCCGAGATCCTGTAAGACCATGGTGAAAAACCTTGCATACAGAAGGTGCATGACCGCATGCTCTATTCCGCCGATATATTGATCCACGGGCATCCAGTAATTTACGGCGTCATTGTCAAACATCTCCTTTGATCCGGGGGAGGTGTATTTCGCGAAATACCATGATGAGTCAACAAAGGTGTCCATTGTATCTGTTTCCCGGGTTGCACTGCCGCCGCATTTCGGGCAGGTAGTATTGACAAAGGAATCCATATGCTTCAGGGGCGACTGTGAGCTGCCCTGAAAGTCCACGTCAACAGGAAGCACCACGGGAAGCTGCTCATCCGGGACGACGACAGTACCGCACGTTTCACAGTACATTGCAGGGATCGGGCATCCCCAGTACCGCTGTCTTGATATGAGCCAGTCTTTGAGACGGTAATTAACTTCTCTTTTCCCTATGCCTTTCTCTTCCGCATAGTCGCTGATTTTTTCTATTCCTGCCCGGTTGTTCAAACCGGTAATCGGGCCGGAGTGTATACAGATACCGTCGTCCACATAGGCATCTGTCATAGTGTTCACGTCAAGGGGTTCATCGGGATTGTCGATAACGATCTTTATGGGGATATTGTATTTTTTTGCAAAGGCAAAGTCCCGGGAGTCATGGGCGGGTACGCTCATAATTGCTCCGGTACCGTATTCCATCAGTACAAAGTTTCCAACATACAGAGGGATTTTTTCACCATTAAAAGGGTTTATCACCTTAAGTCCGGTATCAATTCCCTCTTTCTCTTTTTCCTCGGAAAGGCGGTCAAGGAGAGGCTGGTTTTTGAAGCGCTCAATAAAGTCCCTTACTTCTCCCTGAGCAATTGTTTCAAGGAACGGGTGTTCGGGTGCAATGACCATGTAGGTAACACCGAATACGGTGTCAGGTCTGGTGGTAAAAATCGGAAAATCCTCACCTGACTCAAGCTTAAAATTGACCTGGAGACCTGTTGATTTGCCGATCCAGTTTTTCTGCATCACCAGGACCCGTTCCGGCCATCCCGCTTTCAGTTCTTCGTGGCCGTTCAGAAGTTTTTCCGCGTAATCGGTAATTTTGAAAAACCACTGGTTCAGTTCTTTCTGAATAACTTCGGATTCGCAGCGCCAGCATTTCCCGTCTTCAACCTGTTCGTTCGCAAGTACCGTTGCGCATTCAGGGCACCAGTTCACAGGTGCTTTTTTCTTGTAGGCAAGGCCTTTTTCGAACATTCTGCAGAATACCCACTGGTTCCACTTGTAGTACTCCGGCTGATATGTGGCAACTTCCTTGTCCCAGTCATAGGAAAATCCGAGTTTCGCGAACTGTGATTTCATGTGGCTGATATTATCCTGTGTCCATTTCATGGGGGGGATATTGTTCTGGATAGCGGCATTTTCAGCCGGGAGACCGAATGAATCCCATCCCATGGGGTGCAGTACATTGTGTCCGTTCATTGTCATAAACCGCGCCATCAGGTCGCCGATGGTGTAATTACGGACATGCCCCATATGGAGCCTCCCTGAAGGATATGGAAACATTTCAAGGAGGTAGAATTTCTTTTTTGTATCATCCTGCCGGGTTTTAAAGACTTCTTCGTCTATCCATCTGTTCTGCCACTTTTTTTCAATTTCCTGAAAGTTGTAATCTCGTTCCGCCATGGTCCTGGTCCCTTTATTCCTGTTCTTGTAATATCGTAATTATCTCTTCCGGTGTACCGGACTGTATTATTCTTTCTTTCACACTCTCTTTCTTCAATATCGACATGATACTGGAGAGAAGCTTCAGGTATTCCTTATGCTGACGTTCACCTGCCGCCACAAGTATTATCAGGTTCACCGGTTTGCTGTCAATTGAATCAAAATCAATACCGCTTTTGGATATGCCCACCGCGAATACCATTTCTTTTACAGAGCTTATTCTGGCGTGGGGAATGGCTATTCCGAAACCAATTCCGGTACTCATTATCTGTTCCCGTTCTTTCAGGGCTGATATCAGTTCATTGACATCATCACAGGCAGTGGAATCGTTGAACACAACTGCCAGTTCCTCGATTGCCTTGAGTTTGTTTTTTGATTTCAGTTTTCTGATGTACTTCTTGTCAGTATAGGTTACTACGGGTTTCATAATATACATCCTTTTATTATAATTAAATCGCCCATGGTTCGCTGCGATACTTGCTTACGATATTTTGTAAATGAACCAGATGCATTGTATTCTTTAACCTGGAGCGCTGAATTGTAGCCCGTCCAGCCGAATAACAAATACACCATTTACAACATAGGGTACACACCGCCGGTGACCGTGCAAGATACCATGTTCATGCTGCAGGGACAGTGGTATAACCGGCATGAGAAACTAAATAATATGTGTGTGCGTGAACAGCGTCAATTTCAAGATAACATACAATCATTTTGAAGTATGCAGAATATGAACTGCATATGATTTGTAAAGCACTATTACATGATAAAAACAAAGCTTGCATGAAATATCTATTTCGATACAAAACTCTTCCCGTCGAGAATAAAAAATCCGAATTCCGCCAGTAAATTCGGCCTGTAACCCTTTATTCGAGATTTGGAGTCGCTGTTAACAGAAAAATGCAGTTCCTGCCGGACCGGATAGGAGTGCATATCGCAGTAGTCCTGAAAATCCTCAATAGTAAAAAGATGTATATTCGGGGAGTTGTACCAGTCATACGGGAGGAGGCTGTTTTTGGGCATTCTTCCCTTTAGCAGGAGCTGAAGCCGCATGGTATAGTGGCCGAAGTTTGGAAAACTTATTATCGTGTTCCGGCAGATCCTCATAATCTCCTGAAGTACAAATCTCGGGCGCTTCGTATGCTGCAGGGTCTGGTTCAGGATAACATAGTCAAAGGAGTTGTCCCTGTAGTCAGCAAGGCCGTCATCGATATCACCCTGGTAGCAGTACAGCCCTTTTTCCAGGCACATGCTTACGCCTTCCGCTGATATCTCAACTCCGTATCCGTCAACCTGCCGCGTTGTCTGCAGCTCTTCAAGGAGCTTGCCGTTTCCGCACCCGAGGTCAAGGACACGTGAACCTTCCGGTATTTCGTTGATAATAAGATCGTACCCGATCCTTTGAAATGATTGAAGATCTTCCAATTTTTTTCCCTTCTATAACATTATAAATCCATTTTACGGTACTGGCTTTTCAGAAAATTTGATATATTTCTCTCAAGGCGGTCATCGGGCAGAAGAAATGCGTCGTGACCGCGGTCCGTTTCAATTTCGGTATATACCACGTTCTTGCCGTTGGCCCTGAGGGCATTCACAATTTCCCTTGACTGAATACTGGGATACAGCCAGTCAGAAGTAAAGCTTATAACAAGAAAATCAGATGTTGTTGATTCAAAGGCATGGAGGAGATTGTCCTCATAGTCAGCCTTGAGATCATAATAATCAATCGCCTTTGTCATGTAGAGGTATGAGTTCGCGTCAAAGCGGTTCACGAACTTTATCCCCTGATGATACAGGTATGACTCCACCATAAATTCGGAATGGAAGTCGAAGCTGTACAGCTCAGTGTCCTGCAGACGCCTGCCGAACTTTTCATGCATCAGTTTTTCACTGAGATAGGTAATGTGGGCAATCATACGCGCGAGGGCAAGTCCGTTTCCCGGTACGCCGGTACGGTAGTAATCACCGTTGTTCCAGTTCGGGTCACGGTAAATTGCCTGACGTCCCACCTCGTTAAACGCGATTCCCTGTGCCGAAATAGAGGAAGCAGCGGCAATAACAATTGATGATTTCACCATTTCGGGGTATGATACCGCCCATTGCAGCGCCTGCATGCCCCCCATTGAGCCCCCCGTTACCGCAAGGAGTTTAGGAATTTCAAGATGCTGTATTAGGTGCCACTGGGCATTGACCATGTCCTGTATTGTTACAATGGGGAATTCAATGCCGTATTCAATACCTGTTTCCGGATTAATAGACGAGGGCCCCGTTGATCCGTTACAGCCGCCGATGACATTTGAGCATATAACAAAATATTTGGATGTATCGAACACCTTGCCGGGGCCGATATATATGTCCCACCACCCCGGGTGAGGGTCATCAAGCGAATGATACCCTGCTGCATGGGCTGTACCGGAAAGTGCATGGAGTACGAGTATTGCATTTGTTTTTGATTCATTTAATGTACCATAGGTTTCATAGGCAAGGGTCACAGGAGCAAGGGTCCTCCCTGATTTCATGACAAGAGGATAATCCGGAGGCGTACCAAAGGTAAAATAATTTGTTTTTATCAGACCGACAGAATGTGGATTATATGCAGGATGGCTGTTCATCGCTATCTCCAAATTTTTTATGAGATAGCAGGGTTTCTTTCACGCTATCTCATCTCCCGGATAGAATCCGTAGGAATTGGCACCATACCGTTTCCGGCTGGTTGCCGTGGCGTCTCAGGGCCTGTCCCTCAGCCACTCTTGATAAGATATCTCAAACTGTAACAGTTTTGATATTCAGGTATTATTAAGGAAGTGTAGCATGTTTTTTTATGAATGACAACATCAAAAATGAAAAAAACTGATTTCTTCAGGAAATCCGTTATTACAAAAGTTTTTCAAGCAGTGATAACAGATCCGCTTTTTCGAAAGGTTTGGTAAGATATGCATCAGCATTCAGGTTTTTATCATTCAGCTTCAGTGTCTTTTCACTTAACGCGGAAACCACTATTATTTTTGAGCCTGGATCAATTTTTTTTATTTCCTGAACTGCCTCAATACCGTCTTTCCCGAAAATTGTGATATCCATTGTGACAAAATCAGGCTTTTTGGTTTTATAAATTTCAAGGGCATCGTCCCCGTTATCAGCCTCCGCAATAACTTCATGGCCTCCCTCAACAAGAGTATCGCTCAATACGCGCCGCATGAATTTAGAATCATCGACAATCAGACCTCGTGCCATAGTCCTACCCCTTGGAGTGCAATCGCTGAACCGAATAATCAGTGTTTGTAGTATTTGGACTGCAAAACGGAATATCCCGGGTTGCAGTTATTTTGTATCGTTAAATACTTACTGGTACTATTATTCAAGAACTTTTTATTCCCTGATTATCTGCCGGGTAAGGGGAATGGTTTCAAGTCCATCCTGTTCTACCATAATACCGGCAGCGGGGTTGTTTTTAAACCGCAATACATTAAGCATGAATATTTCAAGTTTATTCAGTACCCCCGGAGGCAGAAGGTTTCCGTCAATTTCAATAGACATCACAGGATATTTTTTCTCCCTGGCCCATGGGGTATAAAGTCCTTCAATGACCCGTCCGATGAGGCACGCGAATGGTGAAATGTTCACTATACCTGAATATCCGTCCTGCATGGCGGTTGCCGCGGCCCCTGTTGAGATGCTGATTTCTGAATAGAGATCATGGCTGACAAAATTCTTTTCAGTGTTGTTCATGATCTCATTCATGTTGTGGGGTGTTTCAGGAATCAGGCCGGTAATTCCCAGGGCCTTTTTAATTTTCTTTTCCACACTGTGTTTATAATATGCTTCAATATGCCATTTGATCAGCTCGTTGAATTCCTGTGAAAAAAGTTTCCGGTACCATGGTATTAATTTCAGGCGCTTTTTCAGGTCATAGCGACGGACAAAATCGCAATAATATATCCATTCGCCAATTCCCGATACTTTTCCTATGATACCCCGTTCGCTGAAGTGCTGAATCAGTTCGTCAACGGCAAAATCGTCCCTTCGTACGTATATCTCCCCCACTATGAGAACCTTCGGGCATTGATCAATGGTTCGCTTCAGAGGTATTTTTGATATTTCTTTCCCGATCTCCTTCAATGTGGGAAGTATCTTTGTCACATTGTTATCGGCGACACTGATCATTCTGTGCCAGAGAACATCGTATGTTTCCATGGCGCTCACGGGATCTGCCGCGCAGGTCCGGAGGGATGTTTCGATGTCCTTCATATAATCCCCTATTGTGAGTCCCCACCATCCGAACCTGGAGAAACCGGCACCAAGCTCATTATATGAATTATCAGAGTCAAGGGTAAACACCACCACATTTTCAAGACGAAGGTCTTTGAAGAGGTTTTCATAGAACACGAAATACTGACCGGTCCTGCAGGGTCCGGTTGTGGTGGGAACAAAAAGCAGATAAATTTCATCTTTCCGGTATTTCTCAGAGGTGAAATATTTCAGGGCGCTCCCGAGTACCAGATGAGAGGGGAGGCACTCTTTCCCGGATGTATGGTTCCGTGCCATCTGAAGAGTATACACATCAGGGACCGGCATGGCTTCGGCGTTTGCCCCGAATGAGCGGATGGATGAGGCAAGGAGCTCCGCGCTGAGACGGCCCATGCTGGAGAGGAGTATTTTAACTTTTGGATTTCCCTTGATCGGTATTCTTTCACCGGTATGAGTATTCCGGATAAAAATATCATCCTCCTCGTTAACGAATTGAAGCCCGTTATCATATCGTTCCTGCCGGATAGATTCAATTTTAGAACGGTATCCTTCAATGATATCAAGAAACGCTTCAACACGGGTGTCGACACCGGCGTCAGCTGTATGTGAGTCGAGTTCAAGAATGAGAAACGGTTTGATACCCATGATCCACTTCAGGTAATGCAGCATAAATGAGTCCGGGGCACAGGAGAAGTTGCTGACATAGGTAACGAAGATATTGTCCTCATCTTTCAGCATCATTGCGGACTTCATGTCCTGCTGGCCGTAGTACCAGTACATGTTCGGGTAAATTGAATTCTGCTCGAAAGGAAGAATGTCAAAGGGAATAATAGAATATCCCCGGGAGGTAAATTTTCTTGGAATACCCATATTTGCATCCGGCGTGAAGGCATTGTAGGGCCTCCCCAGGAGGGCGATAACAGGACGTTTCGCCTTCCGTGATTCTTCAAGGGCCTTTTTTCCCAGTTCCGCTGCCATCTTCCAGAACATCTTCTGTTTTTCCATGCCTAACTCGAATGCAATTCTCGCCTGCCTTTCGCTGAAGCCGAGTTTGCAGCCCATCTCAATAAATGACTCCATTGCTTTATCAGTCCCATACTGAAAGCTCACCACGGGAGTCAGATATTTACTGCTGTCAATCTCCGGGAAGGCCTTTTGTATATAATAGGGAAGACTCTGTGTTATGGGGCAGAAGTTCGAGGGGGTTTCCTCTTCATAACTTTCCATGTCCCGGAAGTGGGGAACAAAAATATAATCATAGCCGCGGTCAAGAATGTCCTGTACGGCTCCGTGGGCGATTTCAGCGGGGAAACAGTAATCACTCTCAACCCGTGCGGTTCCTTCATGAGAGATGTTTTTCGAAAGCACTGTTTCGACACCAAGGGTATGGAAAAACCACGAATAGAGCGGCCATAGGGTATAGACAGAAAAGCACCGGGGTATCCCCACTATGGCGCTGCTTTTTTTCTCAAATTTATCCGGGTCCGGTGTACATTCGTTGAACATGAGGTCGTTACGCTGGTCAACGTAATTAAAGACTTCAGTTTCATCGAAGTTGTTTTTCTTCCGTGTATTGGTGTATTTATTGCATCTGCCGCCAAACATATACTTGTGGCCGTTAACATTAAGGACACGGATAGGGCAGTAATTGTCGCAGGCCTTGCATTTGAATTCACGTTCGTATACTATGTCGGTATTGAGAATATCATCAATTTTGTATTCTCCCTTCATTATGAATCCGTCTTCATGTTTCTGCTTTGCCAGGATGCCGACGCCGAAGCACCCCATTAATTCAGGATCAGGGGGGACTATGATATCCTTGTCGAGAAGCATCGCGAAGGCAAGGGGAACAGCCTTGTTTTTTGCAACTCCTCCCTGGAGAACAATGGTGTTGCCGATGGTCCTGTTCCCCACAACGCGGTTGAGATAATTGGATACAATCGATGTCACTACACCGGCGGTAATGTCCTCCCGTGATGCCCCCTGATGAATCGCGTTCCGTATATCGGAATTAATAAAAGCGGAACAGTGTTCCCCGAATTTAAGGGGTTCCGCCGCCTGTATCGCGATATCTCCGATTTCCGAAGCATGCTGTATGTTCAGGTCACCCTGGGCTGATTCTTCAAGAAAGGAACCGGTACCGGCGGAGCATGCTTCATTCATCGCATAGTCAATGGGGACCATGTTCTGCAGGTGCACATACTTCGCGTCCTGTCCGCCGATCTCGAAAATTGTATCAATGTCGTTTCTGTAATATGTGGTACCGACGGCATGGGCAATTATTTCATTATAGACGGCAGGGGTTTCCAGAAACACCCCGAGAATTTCACGCGATGAACCTGTGGTTGATGCAAGGGTGATGCGGATTTCACCGTCCCCGATATCTTCCCGAATCTGTTTTTTGATTTCCACGAGACAGTTTTTTAATGCACGGACCGGGTCTCCGTGGGTGCGGCCGTAATATGAAGCGGTTGTTTCATGAGTTTCAATATCAATGAGACATGCCTTGGTGGTTGTTGAACCGCCGTCAACTCCCAGGATGTATTCCCGTCCCGCGATGACGTTCCCTTTTTTAGAGGGCAGATAGGTTACTTTTCCCTCAGCACTTTTCAGGCTTTTGAACCGTTTATAATGGATCTTTGCCGGCTTTAAAATTTTATCTCTTGATGGAAGAATACTACCGTTCTCCTGCGCAAGAAGGGCGGCACCGAATGCTTCAAAATAGGGGGCCTGTTCGGGTATAATAAACTCCACTTCCGGGAGGCGTTCACGGATAAAGGGGACAATAAATCTGTTCTGGGTCACACCCCCTGTGAGGAGGACGCTGCCTCTGGTAACGCGTGCCCTTTTGAGAAAATCGATTACTTTTGTCGCCATAACATCGCTGAGGGACAGCACAATGTCCCCCTTGGTAGCCTCACCTTTATTGAGACGGTGGGTACAGTCGCTTTTCATGAATACTGAACACCGTGAGGAAAGGGGCATGACCTTACAGTCGTCCGGAATGGAATTAATATCATCCAGCTTCATGTCCATACGGGCAAGCTGCTGCTTGAAAAATTCCCCTGTCCCGGAGGCGCATTTGCTCCCGGAGAAGTTCGCGACAATCTTCCGGTCCGAATTAATAGTATACACAACAAGGTCTTCACCGCCAAGGGACACAACGGCATCGACATTATGACGGATATGCTTGAGTGCCTCCTCGATGCAGAGGGGCTCAATGATGCTGTTAATATTTAAAAGGTGCCGGCCTTCTGTCCCTGTTGCAAGGGTTTTCAGGTCGGAGGGAAGATCCTTTGAGGATAATATTTTTTTCAGGGTCCTTGAGAAATCCCCTTCATGGGGCTCCACGGCGCTCCAGAGAATTGAATGGCCCTGAAGCATGGTGACCTTGACATTTGATGAACCGATGTTGATACCGAGACTGTGCATTACGTTCCCCTGTACGTGAAAATTAGAGCCATAGATACTACCTGTGGAGGTCAATTTGTCCATTGTTTTTTTAAAAGAATCGAAAGAATTACACCAGTAAAAAGGGTTATATGTGTAAAAAATATATCAACAGTGTAATGCAACCGGAAGTGTACTGTTCTGATGAATTGCACTATCCACATGGAAAAGAATTTTCTTGCTATTAATAATCAATGTTCTATACTTGATCAGAAAAGAAGATCACTTCCTATATATTAAAGAAAAAAAATTGAGATCAGCCTGTTGGGAATGAACCTGATTCGTTCCTTTCAATAATTATCCCGTTGGAGAATATGTTATGAGTGCAATGGCGTTAATACTAATATCTGTTTCAGTATTTATAACAGGGTACGTTTTTTACGGAAGATATATTGCCGGAAAAATCGGTGTGGACCCTTCAAGGGAAACACCGGCACACACAATGAATGACGGAATTGACTATGTCCCGGCAAAGGCCCCGGTACTCCTGGGTCACCATTTTGCTTCAATCGCAGGCGCCGCCCCCATAATAGGTCCTATTGTCGCGGCAGTGTTCGGCTGGATACCGGTGATGCTGTGGATACTGATTGGCGGCGTCTTCATGGGGGCTGTCCATGACTTCACTTCTTTAATCGCGTCGGTGAGGCATCAGGGCCGATCCATAGGCGAGGTCATTGAAGAGGAGATCGGGGAGCGGGGGAAAACGTTTTTCCTGATTTTTTCATGGTCAACCCTTATCCTTATCGTTGCGGTTTTTATCATCGTGGTGTCCAAAACCTTTGAGGCAATCCCTGCCGCCGCGAGCGCCTCGGTGCTGTTTATCGCAGTTGCGCTGCTTTTCGGGATTTTGCTTTATAAACTCAACATGTCCCTTGCCGTTGCAACAATAATCGGCGTGGTATTGCTTTCCGGGTCCCTGTATATCGGCTATCTGAACCCGATACAGCTTTCAGCGTTGACATGGACCTATATCCTGATGGGATATATTTTTGTCGCGTCGGTTGCCCCTGTATGGATTCTCCTCCAGCCCAGGGACTACCTGAATTCCTTTATCCTCTACGCCCTGATGATTCTCGGCCTTTCGGGGATACTCTATGTGAATCCTGAAATCCGTATACCGTCCTTCACCAGCTTCAATGTTGAAGGACTGGGGTACCTGTTTCCCATTCTCTTTGTCACAGTGGCATGCGGGGCGATATCAGGATTTCATTCCCTGGTAGCCTCAGGCACCACAGCGAAGCAGCTGAACAGTGAAAAGGACGCAAAACCCGTGGGATACGGGGCGATGCTGATAGAATCTGTCCTTGCTGTGGTTGCGCTGATAACGGCGGCGATGCTCCTGAAGGACCAGTATGTGCAGATGAGAGGAAACCCTATCGCGCTTTTTGCCCACAGTCTCGGGACACTCATTACCAGCTTCGGCATTGATTATGACGCCGGAAAAACCTTTGCCTCCCTTGCGGTGTCTGCCTTTGCTCTGACATCTCTTGATACTGCCACAAGGCTTGCCCGTTTTGCCCTGCAGGAATTCTTTTCTAAAAATGGAATAAAGGATGAGGAGCAGCCACTCCTTGCAAGGAACAGGTACCTCGCAACTATCATTGGCGTTGCCGTGGCCGGTGTCCTTGTGATAAGCGGCCAGGGGTTGAAAATATGGCCGATTTTCGGTGCCGCAAATCAGCTCCTTGCTGCCCTTGCGCTCCTGTCTGTGACGGTGTGGCTCTCGCGGAAGGGAAAGGAGAACTGGTTCGTAAAAATACCAATGGTGATTATGTTCATCATTACACTCTCTGCACTGGGGGTGATGGTTTTCCATAACATAAAAGCAGGTCATTTTATACTGGCAGCTATCGCCGCGGTATTGTTCCTGCTGGCGGTGTTTCTTGTCTTTGAATCGTATAACCGGCTGAAGGAGTTTAGAACAAAAACCGCAGCAGCTGAGTAAATAGATTTTTTCTTGATTATTTACTCATGAAACGTGAAATGTCCCTAAAAAGAATAATGAGGTGAATACGTGAAAAAAGCATCAATTGGAATTATCGGCGGTTCCGGATTATATGATATTGAAGGGATCGATATTGTTGAAGAAGTGAATGTGGAAACTCCCTGGGGAAAACCTTCCGACAGCATCATGATCGGGGAGGTAGACGGGAAAAGAGCGGCCTTTCTTCCACGTCACGGACGGGGGCATAAAGTTCTCCCCCATGAAATAAATTTCCGTGCAAACATTGCGGCACTGAAAATGGTAGGTGTCGAAGAGATACTGGCATTCTCCGCTGTGGGGAGTCTCAAGGAAGCAATACGTCCCCTTGACTTTATTATCCCGGACCAGGTGATAGACAGAACAAAATCCCGGGTGGGCACCTATTTTGGTGACGGCATCGCGGCTCATATATCTTTCGGTCATCCGTTCTGCGGGAGGCTCCATCAGGAGATCCGCCCTGTGGCTGAAGACATGGGAATTACCCTGCATACTGAGGAGACCCTTATCTGTATGGAGGGACCGGCGTTTTCCACAAAGGCCGAGAGCAATCTCTACCGTTCCTGGGGGGCCGGTGTTATCAACATGAGCGCACTGCCGGAAGCAAAGCTTGCACGTGAAGCGGAAATGTGCTACGCGATGATATGCATGTGTACTGACTATGACTGCTGGAAGGAAGACGAGGCCCATGTGTCAGTGGAGATGCTGATTGATAACCTCAACAAAAACGGTCAGAAGGCAAAGGATCTCCTTAAGAAGCTCCTTGGAAGGATGAGTCATGAACGGTCATGCGAATGTAAGGACACTGTAAAATTCGCCGTTATCACCCCGCCGGAAAAACAGAACCCTGAATCGGTGAAAAAACTTTCCGCGATACTGCCGAATTACTTTAATCATGTGAACTAACCAGTGGAATTCAATTGTTAAAGAAGTATAAAAAAGGCCCCCGGAAATCCGGGGGCCTTTTTGCAGGTGCGTTTATTTTGTAAGTGCTACATAATCAGGTACAATGTCATCAGTAAAAAGTTTCATGCCCTCATAGGTCTTATGGTGTTTCAGCATGTCCCTGATGACGGAGAACGGGAGTGTTGCAATGTGGGAACCCGCAAGGGCGGCTTCACGGACCTGCCTTGTGTTCCGAAGTGACGCGGCAAGTACTTCAGATGTGAATCCGTAATTTGAGATTATATCGACACACTGCGCCACAAGGTCAATGCCGGATATTATACCGTTGTCTTCAAGCAGTGCATCTTTAAGAACGGTCCCTTCGGCAGAGAAGTAATCGGTTTTGTCGAATTTCATTCCCGCCTTTTTCCGTAGGTCATCATCGACCCGTCCCGCAAATGGGCTTATGTAGGTCGCGCCGGCTTTTGCCGCGAGGAGCGCCTGTTCAGGTGTGAACACGAGGGTGCAGTTCACAGGAATTCCCTTTGCGGTAAGTTTTTTAATGGCTGTGATGCCGTCAAAATGAGTTGTGTCGTCATTTTGAAACGCGGGGTTCACCGGGATTTTAATATTCACGTTTCCCGCGACGGCATTGAACATTTCATATATTTTGAGGCCCTGGGTAACCATTCCCTCTGCGCCGGTTTCAGTAACTTCAAGGCTTACCGGGGTCCCTTTGGCGGTGTTCAGTATCTGTGTTATGTATGATTTCAGGTCAAGGGACTCCCCCTTCGATACCCTTTTGTCCACTGCTTTTTTCAGCAGCGATGGATTCGTCGTTACTCCATCAGCTATACCCCATTCAAAGGCCTGCCTGATTTCGTCGATATCCGCACTGTCGATAAATATTTTCATTATGTATACCTCCTGATATGTTCCGGAATGATGTTTCAATGTAAGATGTAACAACATAAAATTTTTCTTTCAAATTATTTGTCAATGTGATGAAAACAGCAGTCTTTGACAAGAAATATATTACGCACACCGGTATTTTGTACGACATAGCAGAAAAATTCCATTTGACATTACGATAATATATCAGTAACGATTATGTGGTTTCGGTCAATGATTCCGGAGAACAGGTCTCCGGAAATGAAGATGATGTATGGCATGGTATAATTGCCGCGAAAAAAATTTGTCAGCGGGTCAATGGAAATGACACTATATGATGTAAGGAGAAATATAATGAAACGGACAATTGTGATGTGCGCTGTTGCAGTGTTTCTTATAACAGGGTGCAAAGGAAAGAATGATGTTGTTGCCACCTATAACGGCGGGACAATTACCAGGGGTGATTTTTATACCTGGATGAAGGCCCACAACATGAATAAAGAAACAGTTCTGAAAAAGAAGAAAATGCAGAAATTCAGGCTGGAAACCATGGGAGAATGGAAGTTCGCTGCCCGGGAAGCAGTCAAAAAAGGGTTCGATAAAACAGATGCCTTTAAGATAATCCAGGAAATTTCAGCTGAATCCCAGATAGCAAACAGAGTATATGAAAAGGAAATTAAAGAAAAGGCTGAATTTGAAGAACCGGCAGTACGGTTCCGCCAGATTGTTTTACGTGTGAAGTCATTTGGATTAAAAGACAATAAGAGGGTGCCGCTTTCAAAGGATCAGATGGCAGTACAGATTCAGGCGGCAATGCAGAAGGGTCAGGACCTTATCAATAAGCTGCGGGCAGGGGAAAGCTTTGAAGTCCTCGCGAAGGAATATTCTGATGATTTCTCAAAGAGCAAAGGTGGGGATGTCGGGTTTCAGACAAAATACTCTCTTCACCCGCAAATCGCACAAGCCGTCTTTTCTCTGGCTGAAGATGCCTACACCACTACACCGATACAGCTCATGAATGGTGTGTACATCATTCAGGTACTTGATAAAAATGTTCTCACCCCGGGAAATATTGATGATGTGGTGTCAAATGAAGTAATGGCAAAACGTCTCAAGAATATGCTCTACAGGAAGTACGCGGAAAAATATCTTAATGATCTTATGAACGCAAAGGATGTAGTACAGAATATTGAGAAGGCCGGAAATGGGAATCCGGGTGATATAATTTTTAAGGTTGGCAGTACGCAGTATACCAACAGTGATCTTGAATCGCGTATTTCCATGATTGTATCAAGGATAAACAGGGGAGTGGCGAAAAAGCGGGAAATTACGGTACTGCAGAAGCAGCGCCTTGCGCAGAATGTTTTCAAGTTTTATCTGTTGAAACGTGTTGCTTTGCAGAAGAAACTGCTTGATGATCCGGAGTATAAAAAAGAGGCAGCATTCCGGAATGAATCAATTCTCGGCAGGGAATACATGCGGACTATTGGAACTGACACCACGGTGGTACCGGAAAAGGATATTCGCGCGGAATATGAAAAAAACAGGGACCGGCGGTATTTCACAAAAGAAAAGCGCGGGGGAAAAGAGGTTAAAGTTATAATACCCTACAATAAAATCCGGGACCGAATTGAAAGGATGCTTTCAATTCGCCAGCGATCACAGATCCTGAAAAAATGGAAAACCGGGATTATGATTGATAACAACTTTACAATAATTGAAAAGAACCTTGAAGGGGAATAATAGTATGCTGTAATAAAAAAAAAGGGGGGACGCGGTATGCGTTCCCCCCTTTCTGTTTTTCATTTTTAGTGAGCTTTACTGAAGTATTTCAATTATTCTGTCAAAGTCATCCAGTGAATAATAATGAATGAGAATTTGCCCCTTGTCGCCGCTATGTTTTATTTCAACTTTCGTTCCGAGAATTGAAACAAGTTTCTCCTCCATCTGCCGGATATGAGGGTCCCGGGGGGATTTTTTCTTCGGTGAATCAGTATCTTCGTCTTTTTCATCAGTAAGCTTTTCAACGGCCCGGACCGACATTCCTTTTTCAACGATTTCACGGTATACAGCCATCTGCTTTTTTTTCGGCATCGAAAGAAGCGCTTTTGCGTGACCGGCACTTATCTGGCCCTCGGTGATGGCCTGCTGAATTTCATCGGGAAGGTTCAGGAGACGAAGCAGGTTCGATATCGTGGTGCGGTCCTTTCCAACTTTCAGGGCGATATCGTTCTGCTTGATTTTAAAACGGTTGATCAGGACCCTATATGCTTTTGCCTCCTCTATCGGATCGAGTGCGGCGCGCTGGATGTTTTCTATAAGGGCAAAGGTGAGGTTCTGCTCCTCGTTGGCCTCAACAATAATGGAGCGGATTTTTTTCATTTCCGCCAGTTTTGACGCGCGGAGACGACGCTCACCGGCAATAACAAAATATTCGTTCCCGACTTTACGTACAATAATCGGCTGCAGGAGGCCGACAGACTGGATCGATTCGGAGAGGTTTCGGATTTCCTCCTCATCAAAATGTGTCCGGGGCTGGTCGGGATTTGGTTTTATGCGCTGTATGTCAAGCTCAACAATCCGGTCCTGTTCTTCGGAGATGCCCTTTTCGAGGTCTTCAACGGGTGATGTGGAATTGGAAATGATTGCTTCGAGGCCTTTGCCCAGTACCCGTTTAGCCATTGTTTATTACCTCATTCGCGAGTTTTTCGTAACTTTCACTTCCCACACATCCGCGGTCGTAGAGTCCGATCGGCTTGCCGAAGGATGGCGCTTCAGAAAGTTTTACGTTACGGGGGATTACGGTATTAAAGACATTGTCCTTAAAATATTTCTTAATATCTGAAACCACCTGCTGGGAGAGGTTTGTCCGGGAATCATACATTGTGAGCACAACGCCCTCAACCTTCAGGTTCTTGTTCAGTTTTTCCTGTACCATGGAAATAATCTTCAAAAGCTGACTGAGACCTTCCAGGGCGTAATACTCGCACTGGAGGGGTATCATGACAGAATCCGCCGCCACAAGACTGTTGAGGGTCAGAATCCCCAGGGAAGGCGGACAGTCGATGAATATATAATCAAAATCATCTTTTACTGTATACAGGGCATTTTTTAAGATAAATTCCTTATTGTCCATATAGAGCATGTCTATCTGTGCACCGGACAGATGGATATTTGAGGGGACAATAAAAAGGTTATCAATATGTGTTTTGAAAATCGCGTCTTTGATTTCAATTTTGTTGATAAGGACTTCATAAATGGTGGTTTCCATTTCCTCCACATTGATTCCGATCCCATAGCCCGAATTTGCCTGAGGATCGATGTCCATTATGAGGACCCGTTTTCCTTTTTCAGCGAGAAATGACGCTACATTTATTGTAGTGGTGGTTTTTCCAACGCCGCCTTTCTGGTTTGATACTGATATTACTCTACCCATGAAAAACTCCAGAGTTATTAATTTTCATTTTTAAATCGGTCAAAAGTTTTGTATAGTCTTCCGGACAACCTTCTGGGGTTCAACATCTTCAATAATAACACAGTAATTGTCAAAGCAAATATGAGAATGATTCCGTAAAATATGCGTGACTGATGGGGAATAAGCCGTGCTCCTGATGCAACACCCACTGCAAAAGCCTGCATGTGGGATGATGGTGAAGGATAAATATAAAGGAAACAACGAATATCCTCCCTGGAGCCGATATCAATTGGTTCTGGTCCTGCTATGCCGTCACGGGAAAAAAGCAAGGATCCGTTCTCACTGAACACGTCCACCTGGTATGAACCTCCCGGCGCATGAAGATATACTGTGTTGTTTCCTGTTTTCAGTGTTATTGCGTAACGTCGGCTGTATTCACGGATTAATACCGCATCTGAGGTAACAAACTCCTCATTCTGTTCCCACCTGAATATTTCATCACGGATCTTTTGTATATAATTACTGTATGCGGTACGAAACACCATGTATCGTGTAATGAGATTATTGTAATCGTCAGTATGAAAGCTTGTAAACATCATGGTACCGCTGCCGTGTCGCGCAAGGGAAATAAGCGGGCCGGATTTACGGCCGCGGACGGTATCATATGTACACTGTGCAAGAGTTTTACTGCCCCGGAACTCCTTCAGTGCTACCCAACCTGAATGAGGGATTGTTACCTGTATAACGTCCCGGGACACAAATTTCTTCAGGGATCCTTTCAGCGTCGCATTAAATGTGCCGGAAAGACCCATGTTGGGAAAATCATCAAAAAAAGTAAGGGCTTTGAAAGCCCCCTGGATCAGGAAATATGAGTAATCAGAAAAATATGCTGTTCCTCCCTGAGCAATGAATGACTCAATGTTTTGAAACACCTTTTTTTTGTTTATTGTAAAAAGTTTTCCTTTTAACGACACATTCCTGATTGAATATCCTCTTGCTGATACAGTAATGCTCTGTTCAACGGGCTTTCGCACTCCGCAGGGGAAAAAAACAGCACGGTAGGCTTTCAATGTAGCCGGGTTTGCGAGGTCACGGTATTTGATTGCTGTAAAGGGAATACCGTAATGAGTAAGGATTCTGTCAATTTTTTCAAATTGTCCGCTGACAACGGCAACAGGTTTTTCCTGAGTATCCCCGCCATAGAGTTGCGGGGATACTATAAATAGAGTAACAATTAATGTCAGTACTGCGATGGATGGTTTCAAAATAGCTATCCGACAAGTTCTTTAATCTGTATGAGAATATTTTTTCTTTCCTGAAGATCATGAATCAGTGACTCATCCTGACATTCGAATGAAAGCTGATAACAGAACGCGATTATACTGATTATCAGACCGTCATTGAGATCCGGTGTCAGGATTGGCATTCCCGCAAGTGTTTTCAGCAGGGGGCTGGTAACCTGAAATTCCTTGATACTACAGTCGCTTAACGGTATAGGAACTCCCTCTGATTCATCACCGCTGTCATGGATTGATCCGTTGAACGGTACCCGGAGCAATGTGTTGTTCTGCAGCGGGCTTCCTGCCTGGACCCATTTCCGGTGCAGGCCATATACGCGGTTCATTTCCTCTCCAAACCTGTAAAACAGGCTGCCAATCCGTTTAAAGAATCCCTCAACATGTGACATTGTTTTTATCAATCCCTTCAGCACTTTCTGTGCCTCCTGAAGGCTTATTACCATGTTGGGGTTATTGCTTCTGAAGTGGTATATTTCACTGAGAATATCTTCAAGTGCGTCCTTCTCTTTCTCGAAATATTGCGGTGTAAAAATATGCGCTTCCACGGGTTCCCTGTTTTTATCGAGAAATGTTATCAGGGAACCGTCAAGTATATGCATGTAACAATGGGCAAAATAGTGGACACAGCCGTCAATGAAGGTAAAGAAATCATCCTCGTATATGTCAGCCGGATCCTGACGTTTTTTATCAATGAGCCGCCAGTGGTCTTCAAAATTTTTCTCCAGGATGTTTCTTCCTTTCAACTCATATTTCATGAATGTATACAGGTCTTCATAAGGCTGGAGGCTTTGTTTCAGGTGCTGTATCTTTTTGCGTTTGCGCGATTCCTCGTCTTTACCGTATTTTTTCAGTATATCAAGAGAGTAGTTCCACCGGTCACTGCTGACCGCGGGTGGAGATATCCGGTAATAGGATTTGACATCGTCAAAGGAAAGCTCACGGTGAAAGACAAGTGCTTCAAGCACTATCATCAGGAGCCGTGGAAATGACCCGATGCCGTAGTTTGCGTTAAGGAATTTTGCAACGGCATTGTCTGATTCCTGTCCCGCTGAAAGAAAAGACCGCAATGTGTAAATATAGTTGAAAATTGCTTTTTCCCTGGTTAGATTCCGTTTCTCCTTTTCATTTTTTGTCTGTGGTGCGTCTTTTTCGTTGATAATATCCTTTCTGAAGTCGTTATGGTCCCGCAGTTTCTGTTCAACGAGCAATATGATCTGCTCCTTCGTTTCCGCATCCAGGAGATAAAATGAAAAGAAATACTGCACAAAGTCCCTGAATCCAACGTCAAAGTCTTTCCGGTCCATCCATTTAATTATATCCATTGTGTATTTTGAAAGCGGCACACCGGATAATACGTTCTTCATAGCGGTGAGATAATTAAAATTTGTAGCATCATTAATATTTTCATCTTTGAGGATATCAATAAGGATGTCAGGATATTTTGATAATAACTCCTCCTGAAATTTTACAATCTCCTGCATGCATTTCATGAATCGTTTTGTAGGAATAAGGCGTTTCCGAAACCCGAACCCGAAACGGTTATCGGAATGTATGAGATACCGTTTTTTAAAGAATTTCAGTTTTTTATATTTTCTGTTGATGTCGTCGATATAGACACCGGAGGTGGAAGGTTCAAACACAGGCTGAGGCGGTTCCGCCGGCGCAGCAGCAGGGGGCTTTTTCGGTTTTCTCTGGGGAGTGCGGACCTCAATGTTTGTTGACCGGGGGGTGCTCCTTGGTTTGTCCCGGCATGACTGAATAAGCTCGATAACGGCACGGTATTTTTCTTCCGGAAGAAGGGAGTCATTTTTCATCAGCGACCGGACGATATCCATTTTTGATGGCGGGATCTCCTTGCTGAGAAGCATAGCCTTTGCCTTCCGCTCTATTTTTTTTTCTTCGTTTTCCTGTGCCATTATGGTATAGCCCGCCGTATGTGATTACCTGTTTTAACTGCCCATACTTTGTAAAACCGAATGATCTTTTTTTCAAGAAAAAAAAGTGTATTCTGTTTTTTGATGAAAAAATGCGGTACGGGTGATGAAATAATTCAGCAAATGTATTTGACCGGCAGTATTATGGCAGTCACAATATCCAAAGGGTTCTTTCAAAAATACGTTACAGGTGGTGTTATGGGTAATTCAGTACTGTCTTTTGAATCTGTCCGTGAAATAATAAACCTCGCACTACGTGAGGACATAGGTTCGGGAGATATCACTTCCAGTGCCATTTTTTCCGGAAGAGAAATTTCTGATGCAGTGATAATAGCAAAGCAGGAAGGGATATTATGCGGCGGAGATATGACAGGATTTGTGTTTCAGGCTGTCGATCCTGCTGTAACGGTACAGTGTAATGTAAAAGAAGGCGAGAGGGTTGTACCCGGTGATACGGTATTGTCAATATCAGGTCCCACGGGAAGTATTCTTACCGGGGAGCGTACGGCATTAAACTTTCTGCAGCGCATGTCGGGGATTGCCACGAAAACAGCAAAAATTGCAACTATGCTGAAAGGTACCGGTATTCAGGTCCTTGATACACGGAAAACAGTGCCGGGACACCGTGTTACTGATAAATATGCGGTCCACACAGGGGGCGGTACAAATCACCGTATCGGCCTTTTTGATATGGTCATGATCAAGGACAACCATATCAAGGCTGCAGGGGGAATCACCAGAGCTGTGGAAATGGTGAAATCCGCATACGGGGAAAAATATAGAGTTGAAGTCGAAACAACATGTATCGGGGAGGTAAAGGAGGCGGTAGCCTGCGGCGCTGATGTCATTATGCTGGATAATATGAAGCGGGAACAGGTGATCGAAGCGGTTGAAGCAATCGGGGGAAAGGCAAAAATTGAAGTA